>SAMEA104404100__coassemble_335_pt1 | contig 54683 bp, 52 predicted proteins | sample SAMEA104404100__metabat2_high_PE_039 | metagenome-assembled genome bin SAMEA104404100 (sample SAMEA104404100) | Balaenoptera acutorostrata | reverse complement strand
CTTCAGCCTTCCAAGCTGACTACGTGAGTTCGATTCTCATCACCCGCTCCATGTGCTAAATAATCAGTCAAACGACTGATTTTTTTTACGTTCTTAATTGAAAGACAATGATAGAAATAGAAGTCCTGCAAATGATCATAAATAAGATTATATAAAATATGTATACACTCATCTTTACAATTGTTACTTTTTGGTAACAATTCATGAAGATTATTTTTGCGTGATATAATACATATATTAATAATTTCATATTTAAAGGAGGACATTTATATGAAAATAAGAGACAAACTATTGTATGTTACGATTGCTGCAGCAATGGGAATCAGTATGGTACCGATGAACACATTAGCTGTGCAAGCAAAATCAAATTTAAAGACTGTGCAGGCTTCTACATTAAAAGACTATCAAGCAACATACGACAAAGATGTAAAAGCATATAATAAAGCAAAAGAGGCTGTTGCTGCTAAACAAACAGAATTAAACAACGCAGTTTCAGCGATTGAAGCATTAAATACAAAAATGAAAGAAAAAGAAGTTGCGATTCAAGCAGAACAAAAGGCTGTGGATGCATTGAAAGCAGAATTTGACAATGTTATGAAGCTAACTTCAAAAGATTTCTTTACATCATTGAATGATGAGAATGCTTTAATTGTTTTTGAATCAGTAACAGAAAATACACATTTAGGTGATCCAAATGATGCAACAAGTTTAAAAAACATGAAACTTGCATTACAAACATTGAAAACATTAAATGAGATTCGTCGTGCTGAAGGTTTACAAGAAGTGAAAGTGACAAGTACGTTAATGGCCATTTCTCAGGTTCAAACAAATGAGTCTAGTGTCACAAAAACTCATTCTAATATTTTTAGTGTTGGAGAAAACTTAGCATTTGATCAAGACACGACTTCTGTTTATGAAGAATGGTATACGAATGAGAAAAAAGTGTTTAATGATTTAGTAAGCAATACACCAGAATTGCAAGATTTAAGAGATCAAGGTTTACCTGATTATAAAATTGTAAAAAAATTGACGAAAGAACAATTTTACAAGGTTGGCCATTATGCAAATACAATCCTTCCAAACTACGAATATGCTGGAGCTTCTCTTAACACAACAGATTCAATAAATACAGTTGGTAATACGTATGACTATATTATATATATTGGAGATCAGGAATATACTTTAGAAGAATATGAAGCTTTATTGGATGCTTACATGAGTGAAAATACTCCAGAAGCATTTAAGAAAAAATGGCAAGAGGCATTCGTTCAGTTACAAAATGATCAAAATGCTTTAGAAAGCATGAACCAGACTATGAAAGATTTAGAAACTCAAAAAGCTACTGCAGAAAAAGAATTAACGCAGTTACAGTCTGCAGCTCAAAAGGCAAAACAAACAATGGATACTTCTAGTAAAGCTTATGAAGAAGCTAAAAAAGTTTTAGCAGATGAAAAAGAAGAAGTTCCAAATACTGGAGACACTACAAACACAGTATTCTTAGCATCTATGTTAGGACTTGCAGGAATCGGAATGCTTTCTTTAGATAAAAAAAGAAAAGCTATGAAATAGTAGAAAACATTCTTAAATGATAATTAGACAATACGGCTTATGCTGCATTGTCTTTTTTTTATATGATACAAAGTGTAAATAAAAGGTATGCTTCTTAAATGAAACATACCTTATTGACTATTTAATAACTAAACGAGGTTCTGAGTCTACACTGACTAATTCATGAGTGCTGAAATATTCTTCTAACACATCGGTACAATTTGTGGATAACACTTTTACTTTTTGTTTACTAGTGACTTCATCAAGTCCAACATTTAAAAATTCTTTCATATTTTGTAGATGATAATCTTGAAGAGCAACCTTAAATTCATCTTCATCTTGGACTTCTTTACCAAAGAAAGTAAGTTTTTCTAATTCTTTTTTCTCTTTGTTGTATTCAATGCGTAATCCTTTTGAGAATTGATAGAATTCTGTATGACCAACAAAGGCTTCCTCTCTTAAAATAAATGTAATCATCGTCTTTAATTGTGCACCAGTGACATAAATGCGATGGATGGCATCGCTGAATGGGAAGATTTCTAATAAGTCCTGGTGACGAACGATTGGACCAAGTTTATCTCTTCGAATACTTCCAGAGCCAAGTAACATGATATCAACACCAAGTGCTTCTTGGAAGGCGTCGGCAATTAACTTTCCTAAATCGGTTTCTTGATTACGAACAGGATGCTCATAACAATCACTTAGTCTTGTAAGAACGCGTTGGTATTTGCGGTCTGTTTCAAATTTAAATCCTGAAATCACACGTTCAATGGCTAAGTCTCTAGGACAATGGTCTTGATCGATAGGAACTAATTGCCAAGTGTAGGAATCAATGGCATTCTGATCAGTATCCACTAAGATATCAAAGCGACCAATTTGATCGGTTCCACAAGCTGCTTGCACAATCGGAATACCAGCGACGACAACGGGTTCTTCTAATAAGGTATGACTGTGTCCACCGATGATGATGTCCACACCCCAAGCAGGATCTAGTTTTGCTGCAAGTTCTTTATCACTTTCAATACCAATGTGCGTTAATAAGACAGTAAAGTCGATATCTTCTGTTCGATATGCATTGCAGATCTTTCCGACTTCACTGACTGCTTCTTCGACGTTGACAATGGAACCGATGAGTTTCTCGCGTTTTGTTTGAGCAAGCACTTCTTCGGTTAAGACACCGATGAATAAGATATGCATGCCATCGATTTCCATGATTAAATGAGAACGGAATAAGCGTGAATAGTTGGTTGTCAAATACATGTTTGCATTGATGATTGGAAATTTTGCGCATTTCTCAATGAATAATAAGTGGGCAATCCCATAATCCACCTCATGATTTCCAAGGGTTACGACATCAGGTGCTAACATATTCATGATTTCAATGGTAGAAATTCCTTTGTATTCGCTATCGATCAATGATCCACGAAACATATCGCCAGAAATGGCATAGATGACATTTTCATCTTCATGTCTGACTTGATTCACATAGCCTGATAACATGGATACTCCACCTAGCAATTTATTATTCACTTTTTCTGCTAGAAAGTCGCCATGCATATCATTCGAGTGTAAAATGGTAAGCTTTTTTAAGTGTTTCATAACGGTCTCCTTCAGTGGATGACACGGTCCTATGATTTATGAATTGTAGTATAAAAAAAGAAACAATTACAGTAAATAAAAAAAAGAAAAGCTAGGACTTTGTGCATCCTATTCCATATCCTTATTATAGTTATGTTTTTTATGTAAAACAAGTTGCTTTTTGTATTTCACTAGTATTTTTATTTCATTTTATTGTATAATTTAGAAAGAAAGAAGGAAAGAATATGAAAGTACAAGATAGATTTTTACAATATGTTGCATTCGATACTCAATCTCAAGAAGGGTCATTGACAACTCCTAGTACCCTTAAGCAGTTAAAATTAGCGGAGTATTTAGTAGGTGAATTAAAAGAATTAGGATTAGACAATGCCTATGTCGATGAATTTGGTATTGTTTATGCAAGTTTAGCTTCTAATTTAGATGCAAACCAACATGCGAAAAAGATTGGTTTTATTTCTCATATGGATACATCTCCTGATATGAGTGGAGAAAATCCTAAACCTAGAATTGTTTCTAACTATGATGGAAAAGACATCGTTTTAAATGAAGATTTAAACATCGTGATGAAACCAGAAGAATTTGAAACACTTTATAACAAAGTGGGAGAAGATTTAATCGTTACCGATGGTACAACCTTATTAGGTGCAGATGATAAAGCTGGTATTGCTGAAATTATGACGATGCTTGAAACCATCGTTAAAAATGATTTAAAACATGGTGATTTAAAAATTGCCTTTACACCAGATGAAGAAGTAGGTCGTGGAACTGATCACTTTAATGTTCCAGCATTTGATGCAGACTTTGCTTATACAGTCGATGGTGGGGAAGTGGATTTCATCGAATATGAAAACTTTAACGCTGCAGGTGCTGAAGTTGAAATCCAAGGACGTAGCATTCACCCAGGTTCTGCTAAAGGAAAGATGATCAATGCTTTATTAGTTGGTATGGAATTCCACAATATGTTACCAGTGGAACAAAATCCAGCTTATACAGAAGGATATGAAGGATTTAACCACTTAACAGATATGAGTGGAGAATGTGAAAAAGCCCACTTATCTTATATCATTCGTAACCATGATGAAGCCTTATTTGAAGCACAGAAAGAAGACTTCAGAAGAATTACAGACTACTTAAATAAAAAATACCCAGAAGGGACAATCACTTTAACAATCAAAGATAGCTATGCAAACATGCGTCAAATCATTGAACAACATATGGACGTTGTGGATTTGGCAACAAAATCAATGAAAGAAATTGGTTTAAGCGCACAAGCTGTTGCGATTCGTGGTGGTACGGATGGTGCTCGTTTAACATATGATGGATTACCTTGTCCAAACCTTGGTACAGGTGGATATAACTATCATGGTAAATATGAATATGCTTCCATCCAAGAAATGGAAAAGAGTGTTGAATTATTATTAAAGATTGTAGAAAATAGCATTGAATAAGAAAAAAAGCTGGAACTTGATGGTTTCAGCTTTCTACTTTATATGGACACCTAGGGATAACATGATATCAAAGGCTTGTTCAAAGGAAATGTTGATACCTTTTAATAGTTCAGGTGAAAACTGAAAATCTTTGATATCCGATGTGGAAAAGTCTAAGTCTTTTAAAGGCGTATGATAGAATTCACTCTGTCTTAATTGACAGTGATCAAATTCTAACTCTTTCCAGTGCAAGCGATGAAAATAACTATGATTTAACAAACAAGATCGATATAACACATGTTGTAGATAGTTTTCTTGAAAGTTTACAAATTCCATATGACATTCATGAAAGATGACATCATGGAGAATACTTTTATATAATTGAAAGTTACTGCCTTTACAACTGTGGAAAGATGCACGTTCAAAGTGAGAATCATAGATGGATGTATCGATGAATTGACAGTTTTTAAAACGAATGTCATCATAGGTACATGCCGCAAAGATACAATCGATAAAGGTCACATGATCAAAGAGTAAAGCAGAAAACTCGCTGCCTTCTAATCGTTGATGTTCAATTGTCATATCTTTAAATTGTTGGTTCTCAATAAAATCTTCATTTGCTTTAAAATGGATGGAATCCGTCAGACTAAATGGTAGATTTGGCTCTTGAATATCCATAAAAACACCTACTTTCTGTATAGAATAGTATACCATATAAATTGTGAAAAAATTACTTTATTCAAACAAGCAGAAAAGCCCTTGAAAAGGTTGCATTTCAATGTTTATTCATTCTATAATAGATTGCATGCCAAGTTTGAAAACCACATTTTTGAAATGAAATGTGGAGAAAGGATCTTATGGAAGAAGTTATTATTTCGCCGATCGCTAAGGCATTACAGATCAAAGAGAGTCAAGTCTCAAGTACTCTAGGATTGCTTGAACAAGGGAATACGGTTCCCTTTATCGCACGTTATCGTAAAGAGGTAACGGGTGGACTTGATGAAGAAGCGATACGTGTCATTCAAGAGAATTATACGTATCAGTTGAACTTAAAGAAACGTAAAGAAGATGTCTTGCGCTTAATTGAACAACAAGGGAAATTAACACAAGAGATCAAACAAGCTGTCAAAGCTTGTGACAAACTATCGCTAGTGGAGGATATTTATCGTCCTTATCAACAAAAGCGAAAAACGCGTGCAACCGATGCGCAAGCAAAAGGATTACAGCCACTTGCGGATTGGCTGTTAAAACTTCCAACGAAGGGTGATGTTTCAAGTGAAGCAGCTCGCTACATCAAGGATGATGTAAAAAGTTGGGAAGAAGCACTACAGGGTGCAAAAGATATCATTGCGGAAATGGTCAGTGATGATGCAAAGATTCGTGATAAGATTCGTACAAGCATGGAGAAATATGGCTTGCTTGTAACGAAAGAAAAGAAGAAACATGAGGATAGTAAGAAAGTCTATAAGATGTATTACGATTATAGTGAGCGTGTTTCTAGCATCGCAAGTCATCGCATCATGGCAATTGATCGTGCAGAAAAAGAAAAAGTCATCAGTGTATCGATTTCTTTTAATGAGGAGTATCAATATAACTTTGCTTGTTCTCGTTTTACGAAAAATCGTACAAGCATTGCCAGACCTTATATTGAAGAAGCCGTGCAGGATGGTTTAAAACGCTTAGCTTATCCAAGTGTTGAGCGTGAGATTCGCAATGAGTTAAGTGAGCGTGCGCATGAACAATCCATCGATGTATTCTCACTCAATCTTGAAAAGCTTTTATTACAACCACCGATGAAAAACAAGATGGTGTTAGGATTTGATCCGGCCTTTCGAACAGGTTGTAAGCTTGCGGTGATTGATGAAACAGGCAAGATGCTTTGTGTGTCTGTGATTTATCCACATCAACCTAATGCAAGAGTAAAAGAAGCAGAGCAGACAATGTTGAAATTGTTGAAAACCTATCCGATTGCAATTATAGCGATTGGCAATGGGACAGCAAGTCGCGAAAGTGAAGCCTTTGTGGCAAATCTGATCAAGCAGTATCATCTTGATGTTGCTTATACGATTGTTTCAGAAGCAGGTGCTTCAGTATATTCCGCAAGTACACTTGCACGTGAAGAATTTCCTGATCTTCATGTCGAACAGCGAAGTGCGATTTCCATCGCAAGACGTGTGATTGATCCTTTATCTGAATTGATCAAGATTGATCCACAGTCCATTGGTGTAGGACAGTATCAACATGATTTACCAACGAAACGATTAAAAGAGCGTTTAGCCTTTGTTGTTTCAAAAGCAGTAAACTTAGTCGGTGTCAATGTGAATACCGCAAGTAGTGAACTGTTAAAAAATGTATCTGGATTAACGGCTGCCAGTGCAAAATCCATCATCGCTTATCGCGAGGAACATGGAGAGATCAAGAGTCGTAAAGAATTGAAGAAGATTCCAAAAGTTGGGGCAAAATCATTTGAACAAGCAGCAGGATTCTTACGCATTGAAGATGGTTTAGAACCCTTTGATCGAACACCGATTCACCCAGAGAGCTATCCGATTGTCAAATCCTTGTTAAAAGACTTACATCTTGTAGTGGATGACATGGGTAGTGAAAAAGCAAAAGAAGCGCTACAGGGCTTAGATGCAAGTACGCTTGCAAAAACCTATGGAAGTGATGCCTATACGATGCAGGACATCATGGATGCGATTTTATCACCATTGCGTGATTATCGCGATCAATATGATGCACCAATTCTTAGAAGTGATGTATTAGAGCTTGAAGACTTACATGTTGGAGATTGTTTAGAAGGCGTGGTTCGCAATGTTGTGGACTTTGGGGCTTTCGTGGATATTGGCTTACATGAAGATGGTTTGGTTCATATCTCAAAGATGAAAAAACAACGTGTGACGCATCCAAGCGAAGTCGTCAATGTCGGGGATGTTGTAAAGGTATGGGTTTATAGTGTAGATCAAGAAAAGCAAAAAGTAGCACTTAGTTTGTTACCAATATAGGAAAGTGCATTTTCGTAAAAATAATACATATTAAAGATAGTTTTATATAGAAATAAATGTTATAATACGAAAGTTGAATGAATTTATATTTTTTTTATGAAAAAATATAAAATTATGTTATGATAGACATGGTAATTATAAGGAGGACTATGGAATGTCAGAAATGGAAGTTTTAAAAAGACATACAACAAATATCCGCAGAAATATTGTTAAGATGGTAACTGAAGCAAAATCAGGTCATCCAGGAGGAAGTTTATCTTCTGTGGAAATTTTAACTGCTATATATTTCACTCAAATGGATATTACAAAAGATAATCTAGAAAGTGTAGAACGCGATCGTTTCGTTTTATCAAAAGGACACGCTGCACCTCTTCTATATGCAGTGTTGGCAGAAAAAGGGTTCTTAGAAGAAGAAGAATTACTTACTTTACGTAAATTAGGTTCTCGTTTACAGGGACACCCAAGTATGCGTAAATTGCCAGGTATCGATATGTCAACTGGTTCTTTAGGACAAGGAATTTCAGCTGCTGTTGGTATGGCATTATCAAACAAATATCATGAACTACCATATCGCATCTATACCTTATTAGGGGATGGCGAATGTCAAGAAGGTGAAGTATGGGAGGCAGCTATGTCAGCTTCTCATTATAACTTAGATAACTTATTAGCATTTGTTGACTACAATGGTTTACAAATCGATGGTAAAGTTAGCGATGTTATGAATCCGGCACCATTTGAAGATAAATTTAGAGCTTTTGGATGGCATGTTATCACATTAGAAGATGGACATGACTTAGAAGCAGTGATCGCTGCTTGTGAAGAAGCAAAAACAGTAAAAGGAAAACCAACTGTTGTCATTGCGAACACAGTAAAAGGAAAAGGTGTTTCTTTTATGGAAAATGAAGCAGGTTGGCATGGTGTTGCACCAAGTGTTGAAGAATGTCAACGTGCATTAAAAGAATTGGAGGGAGAAGAATAATGAAAGTAGCTACTCGTGAAGCGTATGGTAAAACATTATCTGCATTAGCACAAGAAAATCCAAATATTATCGTATTGGATGCTGACCTTTCTGGTTCTACAAAAACAAAAGAAGTTGCGAAAGTTCGTCCAAAACAACATTATAATATGGGAATTGCCGAAGGAAATATGATGGCCGTTGCAGCAGGTCTTGCAGCAAGTGGTAACACTGTATTTGCTTCAAGCTTTGCTATGTTTGCGACTGGACGTGCATATGAACAAATCCGTAACTCAATCGGATATCCTGCATTAAATGTTAAAATCTGTGCATCTCATGCTGGTTTAACAGTAGGTGCCGATGGAGCTAGTCATCAATCTGTAGAAGACATCGCTTTAATGCGTGGAATTCCAGGTATGACAGTCATCTGTCCTGCAGATGCTCCTTCAACTGACAAAGTAATCCGTGAAATCGCTGAGATGGATGGACCTTGCTATGTTCGTTTAGGAAGAAGTGCTGTAGAAGTTGTTTATGATGAAAACTATGATTTCCAAATTGGTAAAGGAAACATCCTTCGTCAAGGAAAAGGTGCTGCAATCATCGCTTGTGGTATCATGGTTGAAGCTGCTTTAAAAGCTGCTGATGTATTAAAAGAACAAGGTCATGATGTAACTGTTGTTGATATGGCTACAATCAAACCAATCGATAAAGATCTATTAGTAGAACTTCAAAAAACACATGATTTATTCGTAACATGCGAAGAACACAGTGTGATTGGTGGTTTAGGAAGTGCGGTTGCTGAAACATTAAGTAAATATGCACCTGCAAAAGTAAAAATGATCGGTATCCAAGATGTCTTTGGTGAAAGTGGAAATCCAGATGAATTATTAGAAAAATACGGATTAACTTACAAAGATATTGTCAATGCAGTTCTTGAAAAATAACAAGATACTCTAGAGAAGTACAAACGTACTTCTCTTTTTTTGTGTGGGTTAAAAAAATTATTTTTTTCTTACGTTTGTTTCTTTCTACGCAAAATAGCTTATGATTTGATATAATAAAAGAAATGGAGGGATATTATGCAAACAAGAATTTTAGTATTAGATGATGAAAAAGAAATTGCGGATTTAGTGACATTATATCTAAACAATGAAGGTTATTTGGTTCATGAGTTTTATGATAGTGAAGATGCTGTGGAGTTCTTAGAAAATAATGAAGTCGATCTTGCAATGTTAGATATTATGATGCCTAAGATTGATGGGTATGAAATCTGTAAACGAATTCGTGAAAAGTATACATTTCCAGTTATTATGTTAACAGCAAAAGTAGAAGACTTAGATAAGATTAAAGGGTTATCTTTAGGTGCAGATGATTATATCACCAAACCATTTAATCCATTAGAGATGGTTGCACGTGTAAAAGCACAACTTCGTCGTTATCAGAAGTACAATACAACGATGGAAAATGTGAACATTATTGATTTTAAAGGATTGATCATCGATAATGATTCTCATCAATGTACACTGTATGATAAACCATTGAATTTAACACCAATTGAATTCTCTATCCTTTGGTATTTATGTAAAAATCGTGGACGTGTGGTCTCTAGTGAGGAGTTGTTTGAAGCTGTATGGAAAGAAAAATACTTTGATTCTAATAATACCGTAATGGTTCATATTCGTCGTTTACGTGAAAAGATGATGGAACCAGCTCGTAATCCGAAGTTTATTAAAACTGTATGGGGCGTAGGTTACAAAATTGAAAAATAATTGGTATGCATCGTTTCGTAAACAATTGACGATTCGTTTTTTAATCATTATGTGTGTTTGGTCAGGCTTTTTATTACTGATTTTAACAGGGATTAGAAGCAAGGCCTTATTAGAAGCAAGCAAAGGTGTATTACAACCACAAGATTTTTATTATTTCTATCTGCATCATTTCTGGGAAATTAATACCATTGTCTTCACTTGTAGTTTTATTTTAATTTTATTAGTCTTTATCATCACCTTCTTTAAGGGCATGGATGATTTGTTACTATGTATGCAAGGGAAAACGACGAAGCAAAAGAAGATTATCACCTTTATTTTTCCACAGTTTGAACAGATGCAGACAAGAGTCTTAGATTTATTGAAGCAAAAAGATTTAAGTGAATATGTATCCGCACAGGAAAAGGAACATAAGAATCAATTGTTGATGTATTTAGCGCATGATTTAAAGACTCCTTTAACATCGATGATTGGCTATATCAACCATATTCTTGACCATCCTTTGTCAAAGGAGGAAGAAGAAAAATCACTCGAAATCGCTCATAGCAAAGCAAAGCGTTTAGATGCGTTGATGAATGAGTTTTCTGAGATTTTACGCTATGATGATAAAGTATCTTCTCTTGACATTGTGGATCTTGATCTAACAAGTATGTTGAATCAACAATTAGCGGGTTTTGATCCTTTGTTAGAAGCAAAAGGAATGCATGTGCATAAAGACTTACCAGCGAATGTTTGGATGCAGGGGGACTTTGATAAGTTACAACGTGTGTTTGATAATTTGATGCGCAATGCAATTAATTATGCTAAGGAAGCAAGTGATATTGAAATTACAGTATCACAGAAAAAAGATGGCATTTCTCTGATTTATCGTAATGAAGCCGAACACATTTCCAAAGAGGAAGTGTCTCACTTATTTGATAAGTTTTATCGTGTGCAAAGTGATCGTAGTTCCATGAGTGGTGGTGCAGGCTTAGGTCTTGCCATTGCCCAGGAAATAATGGAATTACACCATGGAAGCATTGAAGCAAAACTAGAAGGAAGTAAGATTGCCTTTTATTTATATCTTCCAAAAAGATGGGAGAATACGCTATGAAACAACGCTATTTAAAGAAACTAGAACGCCATTTAATGGTGAAATACTCACTGATTGTTGTGGCTTTTAGCTCAAGTGGAGTGTTAATCTTATATGTGTTTGACAATGTTTTAAATGGCGTTGTCATTGACTTCATCAAAGTATTAGCAATTCAAGGAGATCCTTTTTTAACTTTCCGTAACATCTTTGGTGTGGTTTTACCATTGACCATTGTTGCGACAGCCTTCTTCTTAGTCTATTTCTTAGCACGTGAGTTATCGAGCTATGTACGCGTATTGATGGATGGCATCAACGATGTACTTGCGAAACAACGAGTGAAGTTGTTATTTCCAAAAGAGATGCAACAGACACAAAAACTCTTATTATCCATTGCGGATGAGTATCAACAAAATGCGCTTGCAGCCTTTGAAGATGATGAGAAGAAGAAAGACTTGATCTATTTATTAGCACAAGACTTAAAACTGCCTTTATCCAATATCTTGATGTATTTAGAATTACTAGAAAAAGAAAAGCGTATTTCACCGGAAATCCGCAAAGAATTCATGATTGCCATCTTACACAAGTCACTTGATTTAGAAGACATGATGAATGAATTCTTTGATATTGCTCGTTTTAATTTACACTATTCGAAGTTTAATCCAGAACAGATGTATTTAGATCGTATGATTGAACAAGTCTTCGATGAGTATTATTACTTATTAGAAGAAAAGAATATGCGTGTGTCTTTGCATTATGAACATGCTTTTCCATACTATGCAGATACGGATAAATTAGCACGTGTGATGCGTGATTTATTACGCAATATGATTACGATTGGCAAGGCAAATAGCACCATTGAAATTACCCTAGAAGAGATTCAAGATGGCTATCACATTGTCCTTCATGGCGATGCCTTCCATCTATCTGCTTATCAAATTGCCCATATTTTCCACAACTATTATCGTTTAGAAGATGTGCATGGCAATGGTAAACAACATGTGTTAGGACTAGGAATTGCCAAAGCAATCATCGATATGCATAAGGGAAGTCTTAGAGCAAGTAGTATTGGGGATGATATGTGTTTCTACATTGAACTGCCGATTCAAAAAATTCAAGATGCTTCCTCTAATGAAAGCATGCTATAATAAGTAAGAAAAATGAGGTGAACATATGCAGTGTGAGGTAAATAAAAAATTTGAATTTGACATTGAAGAAGAAGGAACGGTCATGGACTATGTGGATGGTGCATTTTTATTCATCGTAAAAGATGAAATGTGGACTGATTTTGAATTAGATGCACTAAAAAAACGCCCATTGACGATTGACTTCGTCTATAAATATGACATTCCAATCTTCTTAGTAACGCTAGAAGATGCCATTGATACGAGTGATTTTGTCTTCAATGTGCATGATAATGAGTATCCAGATAGCTTATATCAACATTTTGATAAGGGAAGTGGCTATCGCTTAGAATTGATCTTATTAGACAAAGACAATGTCGTTCGTGGTATGCGTAAAGTACAACTATCGAATGATGCATCCATCATCGTTGCCGATACATTAAAAAAACAACTAGAAGCGCCTTATCGTGAAGATGAATTCTTATGTAACTTAGAAGGTATTCAAAATACCTGGGAACCATTTGAAATGCAACCAATGGCACTTGTGAGTGAAACGTTTAAATAAGAATCTTATATCATAGAAAATAGAACAATAAAAAATATGTACACTATTCATGAACAGGTGTACATATTTTTTAGATAAAGGTTGTAGTTTTATTTTTAATACAGTATAATTTAATGGAGATTTAGGAGGACGACAAAATGAGAGCAGTAATTAGTGTTATCGGTAAAGATATGGTTGGAATTCTTGCGAAAGTAAGTGGTGAATGTGAAAAAGCCAATATGAACGTATTAGAAGTTTCCCAAACTTTACTACAGGATATGTTTGCAATGATCATGTTAATTGACATCACAAAAGGAAATGTTTCTTTAAGTGAATTTGCGGAACATATGGAAAAAGCAGGACAGGAAAATGGATTAAAAGTGCATGTCATGCATGAAGATATTTTTAATTCTATGCATAAGATTTAGGATGGTGGAAAGAAAATGATTAACGTACATGACATTCTTGAAACAATCAAAATGATTGATGAGGAATATTTAGATGTCCGCACAATTACGATGGGAATTTCACTATTGGATTGTTGCGATAGTGATATTGATCGCTCTTGTGAGAAAATATACAATAAAATTACACGTCTTGCGAAAGATTTAGTAAAAACAGGAGAAGATATTTCTCGTGAATATGGGATTCCTATTATCAACAAACGTATTAGTGTTACACCAATTTCCATGTTGGTTGCAGTGAGTGGTGGAGATCCAGTAAAATATGCCATCACACTTGAAAAATGTGCACAAGCAGTTGGAGTTAACTTCATCGGTGGATACTCTGCCTTAGTCCAAAAAGGTTATGCAGCAGGGGATCGTGAATTGATGGAAAGCATTCCTCGTGCATTAGAAGTCACAGAACACGTTTGCGCATCTGTCAATGTTGGTAGTACAAAAGCTGGTATCAACATGGATGCTGTTGAATTAATGGGACGTATGGTAAAAGAAGCAGCAGAGCGTACAAAAGATTCTAACTGTATTGCAGCTGCAAAATTGGTAGTCTTCTGCAATGCGCCAGAAGATAATCCATTCATGGCTGGAGCCTTCCATGGTGTTGGAGAACCAGATTGTGTGATCAATGTTGGTGTATCAGGACCTGGTGTTGTGCGTGCAGCCTTAGCGAAAGCTCCAAAGGATCTTCCAATGAATGAAATCGCAGACTTAATTAAAAAGACTGCATTTAAAATCACTCGTATGGGTCAATTAGTTGGTTCATTGGCAAGTGAGCGTCTAGGGGTTCCTTTTGGAATCGTGGATTTATCCTTAGCTCCTACACCTGCAATTGGTGATAGTGTTGCTTATATCCTAGAAGAAATGGGACTTGAAACATGTGGTGCCTATGGTACAACAGCATGTTTGGCAATGTTGAATGATGCTGTTAAAAAAGGTGGTGTCATGGCAAGTAGTTCCGTTGGTGGATTAAGTGGTGCATTTATTCCAGTGAGTGAAGATGCTGGTATGATTCATGCAACAAGAGCTGGTGTTTTAAAACTAGAAAAATTAGAAGCGATGACAGCGGTATGTTCTGTAGGACTTGATATGATCGTAGTACCTGGAGAAACAACTGCTGAAGTCATCAGTGGTATGATTGCGGATGAAGCAGCCATTGGTATGGTAAACTCAAAAACAACTGCTGTTCGTGTCATTCCTGCTGTTGGTTATAAAGCAGGGGAAGAACTAGAATTTGGTGGATTATTAGGAAGTGGTCCAATCATGGATATCAACCAAACAGATAACTCTGTGATGATTCATCGTAAAGGAAGAATTCCTGCACCATTACAAAGCTTAAAGAACTAGAAGAAGAAAAGGTACACGCTACCTTTTTTTTGTTTCTGCGCGTTTTCAAAGATATAGCGAAAAAAGGCGATATTTATCGCAGGAAATCATGATATCTTTGAAAAAGTGTGTTAGAATAAGGAACGTATCAAAAAGGAGATAGCTATGTTAGAGTTGAAAAATGTATCTTTTGAAGTAGAGGAAAAAAAGATTATTAAACATATGGATCTTACAATCAAGGACAACTGTTTTACTGTGATCACAGGACCAAATGGTGGTGGAAAGTCTACCCTTGCGAAATTGATCATGGGAATTGAACAACCAACCGATGGACAGATTTTCTTTGATGGTGAAGATATTACAAATAAAACGGTGGATGAACGTGCGAAAAGACGCATTGGTTATGCGTTCCAGCAACCACCAAGATTTAAAGGTATGAGTGTTCGTAATTTACTAGAGTTAGCAAGTGGTCAGGAATTAGATGAAGATGCTTGTTGTAGTTATTTAAGTGATGTCGGTCTTTGTTCAAAAGACTATTTGAATCGTGATGTGGATGCTTCTTTATCTGGTGGAGAAGTAAAGCGTATTGAGATTGCGACGTTGCTTGCACGTGATTTAAAATTATCCATCTTTGATGAACCAGAAGCAGGAATTGACTTATGGAGCTTTGCGAAATTAGTGGAAACATTCCAACAGATGCAAGCAAAATCCAAACAAGCCATCGTCTTGATTTCTCATCAAGAACGTATTATGCAATTAGCGGATGAAATCATCATCGTCGAAGATGGAATGATTAAACAACAGGGAACAAAAGAAGAAATTTTACCATTATTGATGCATGAGTTTGAGCCATGCCAATTTAAGAAGTAGGTGACAACATGGAAACAATGGAAAAAGATTTGTTACAAACAATTGCCGATATTCGTGGCTTTATGCCAGGCACTGCGTTTAACTTACGTCGTAATGGCATGGGGGTTGAGCGTCATTCAACAGCGAATGTAAAAATTGTAGCGAAAAATGATAAACCAGGTATTGATATTTATGTAGCACCTGGAACCAAAGATGAAAGTGTACACATTCCTGTTATCTTAACGGATAGTGGAATGAAAGATGTGGTATACAATGACTTCTATATCGGGGAAGGAGCCGATGTGGAAATCATCGCTGGTTGTGGTATTCATAACGATGGTTGTGATACATCTCAACATGATGGTATCCATACCTTCCATATTGGAAAGCATGCAAAGATTCGTTATGCAGAAAAACACTATGGAGAAGGAAGTGGAACTGGTGGACGTATCTTAAATCCAGAAACGATTGTATATATGGACGAGGGATCATTTGCACAGATGGATATGAGTCAAATCAAAGGTGTGGATTCTACTATGCGTACAACAAAAGCAGTGCTTCAAAAAGATGCTAAATTAGTCATCAATGAAAAATTAATGACACATGGTAATCAAAAAGCACATAGTGATGTAACTGTGGAATTAAATGGAGAAGATAGCGTAGTTCAAATTGTTTCTCGTTCCGTAGGAAAAGATGAATCTGTACAAGTCTTCCATCCAATTGCGGTTGGAAATAATCGTTCTCGTGCCCACATCCAATGTGATTCTATTATTATGGATCATGCAAAAATTAGTTCAATTCCAGAAATTGCTGCCAACCATGTTGATGCCCAAATCATTCATGAGGCTGCCATTGGAAAGATTAACTCCGATCAATTGATTAAGCTTCAAACATTCGGTTTAAGTGTAGAAGAAGCAGAAAAAGTCATTGTTGATGGATTCTTAAAATAGAACGTTGTTTTAAAGGAGAAAAACATGAAGAAAATTGTATGTATTCTTTGTTTGTTGTTGTTGGGTATGACGACTACATTTGCGAATACAAAAGAAGAAGTGGAATTAAAACGTTGTGTTGATGGTGACACTGCCCATTTTATCGTGGATGGAGAAGATGTGACAGTGCGTTTTCTTGCAATCAATGCACCAGAATATACAAAGAAAAAAGAGCCTTATGGCAAAGAAGCAAGTGCTTTTGTATGTGATGCATTAAGCAATGCGAAGCACATTGAATTAGAATATGATGATGGTAGTGATAAAACCGATAAATATGGAAGAAGACTTGCGTGGGTTTATGTAGATGGAACATTGCTACAAGAAGAATTAGTCAAACGAGGACTTGCGGAAGTGAAATTCATCTATGGGGATTATGCTTATACCGATCATTTAAAAGAGTTAGAAAAAGAAGCAAAAAGCCAGCAGTTAAATATGTGGGGTGGTGCAGAGTATGAAAAAGAAAGCAAAACACCTGCCTTCATCACAACGCTAGCTGGTATTGGCTGTATTGTCATTGGAGTTTTCTTTACGAAAAATAAACGTGATCAAAAACGCATGATTAAAAAAGGAATGAAATATTTAGATAAAGATTAGTAGAAAGACACGAAGCAGTATGGTATACTATTAGTGTTATATAGGCTTATGATTGGATAAGCGTTTCTACAAACTACCGGAAATAGTTAACTATAACAAGACTTATAAATGTTATTACAACGGTAGAACTGTATTCTTAACCAAAATGTTGTTGAGACTGTTCATAGAATTAGAATCAACAACTTTTTTTATGTAATGACATGTAAAAACTTGGAGGTAAAGAGTATGTATGATGTATTGATTATTGGTGCAGGACCTGGAGGTATTTTTTCAGCTTATGAATTGGTGAAACAAAGACCAGATTTACACATTGGTGTCTTCGAATCAGGACATGCCCTAGAAAAACGTAAATGTCCGATTGATGGAGTGAAGATTAAAAACTGTATTAATTGCAAGTCTTGTTCAATCATGAGTGGATTTGGGGGAGCTGGTGCTTTCTCTGATGGAAAGTATAATATTACCAATGACTTTGGTGGAACATTGTTTGAATATATTGGAAAGAAAAAAGCCATTGATTTGATGAATTATGTAGATGAAATCAACATGGCTTATGGTGGAGAACATACAAAGTTGTATTCTACAGCAGGTTCTCAATTTAAAAAGATTTGTATGCAAAATGATTTGCATTTATTAGATGCTTCTGTTCGTCACTTAGGAACAGATATTAACTATATCGTATTGAAGAATTTATATGAATTCTTAAAAGATAAAGTAGACTTCTACTTTGATACACCAGTAGAGAGTATTCAATGTGTGGATGGTGGATACCAAGCTATCACAAAGAAAGAAACTTATGTAGGTAAACAATGTATTGTATCCGTTGGTCGTAGTGGAAGTAAGTGGATGGAAAAGATTTGTCAATCACTTGATATTAAAACAAATTCGAATCGTGTGGATATCGGTGTGCGTGTGGAATTACCAGCTGAAATCTTTTCTCATTTAACAGATTCTTTATATGAAAGTAAAATTGTATATCGCACACAGAAATATGGGGATAAAGTACGTACATTCTGTATGAATCCACGTGGTGCAGTCGTTACCGAAAATACAAATGGAATCATTACTGTGAATGGACATAGTTATGAAGATCCAAAGTTACAAACAAAAAATACGAACTTTGCATTGTTGGTATCCAAACATTTCTCAGAGCCATTTAAAGACTCAAATGGGTATGGAGAATCCATTGCTCGCTTAAGCAACATGTTAGGTGGAGGCGTGATTGTCCAACGCTTTGGAGACTTGATGAGAGGACAACGCTCAACAAAGAGTCGTATTGAACAATCTTTCGTTGAACCAACGCTACATGCGACACCTGGTGATTTAAGCTTAGTGTTACCAAAACGTATTTTAGATGGCATCATCGAAATGATTTGTGCTTTAGATAAAATTGCTCCAGGAACAGCAAATGAAGACACTTTGTTATATGGAGTCGAAGTAAAATTCTACAATATGGAAGTTGATGTCGATGAACATCTAGAAACAAAATACAAAGGTTTATATATCATCGGTGATGGTAGTGGAATTACGCACTCTCTTTCACATGCAAGTGCAAGTGGTGTGTATGTCGCTCAAGAAATCGTTGAAGCAAATCGATAAAAAAAAGGCGTATCCGTTTGGATACGCTATTTTAATTCTATTCGTTTTTTAGTGCTTTAGCAATTTCTTCTCCATAGGTTACATAAGAATCTAAGTTTTCTTCTGTAGGTGTGTAGTTACAAGATAGCACATCTTCACTTAATAAAGTTAAGCCTGCTTTGACTAAGCGTTCGTTAATTTGTTTCGTGACAAGATTTGCCCATCCATAAGAACCAAATCCAATGGCTTTCTTATTTTTTACTTTCACGCTTGCAAGTTTTTCTAAGAAGCCTGCAATACATGGTGACATTGCATTGTTGTAGTTTCCACTACCAACTAGGATTGCTTTTGCATCTAGTAATTCTCTCATGATGACGGCAGGAGATGTCATAGAGCATTTGTATACTTTCACATCAATGCCTTGTTGTCCTAATCCTTCTGCAAAGGCTTCGGCCATCATCTGTGTATGTCTCCAAACACTTTCATAAACGATAACAACTTTATCTTTTGGTTTAAAAGTTGCGAAATCTTCATAGGCTTCTAGCATTTCATTGATATAGCTTCTCCAGATAATACCATGTGCTGGGGCAATCAAATCAATGTCTAAGTTCATCGCTTTGATCTGTTTTAATTTTGTTGCAACTTGCACACCATAGGGCATAACGATGTTTGCATAATATTCTTTTGCTTTGTCTAAGCAAGTAGCAAGACCGTGTTGATCATCATATAAGGCATAGCTTGGAATGTGTTGACCAAAGGCATCGTTTGAGAATACGACGTTAGCTTTTGAAACATATGTCAACATATTGTCTGGCCAGTGAATCATTGGCATTTCAACAAATGTTAACGTGTAATTACCTAATGACAACGTATCATTTGTTTTTACTTTCTGATAGTGATAATCATTGAAGTATTGTTTTAACATGATGTTTACACCAGCGTTAGATGCATATGGACATGCATTCGGATATACTTCCATAAATTTTTTAAATCCACCAGAGTGATCTGGCTCTGCATGTTGACAGATGACATAGTCAATTGGACGATCTCCAATGACAGAACGAATGCGTTCCATCATATCATCAAAAAATTCTTCTTCTACGGTATCGATTAAGGTGATTTTTTCATCTACGATCAAATACGAATTATAGCTTGTTCCTTCTTCAATTGGGAATAAATCGCCATGGAAATGACGGCAATTATAATCATGTACACCTACCCAATAAATGTTTTCTTTAATTTGAATCGCTTTTTTCATAATTTACTCTCCTCGTACTATTTACTTCCTCTATTTTATGCTAGTATTCGCAAAATAGAAAGGGCTTTTTTTGAAAAAAAAGAAGATACTATCAAGAAATTGTTCTGATTTTACCAAGATATTAAAAAAACATCTTTAAAGTGGCAATAAAGTAAGTGCTTTGATTTGATTATTGGATACTTTGGAGTATAATATAAGAGAATAAAATAAGACTTAACAAGGAGGAGATTTACATGATTATTCAAAGTAAACGCGTATGGGTACTAGGACAGTTTCTTGAAGCTCAAATTGATGTAGCTGATGGAAAAATTCAAAATATTTTCCCTTATGGAACAAAAGAAGTAGACAAAGATTATGGTGACAAACGTATTGTCCCAGGATTTATTGATGTGCACACTCATGGTGCATATGGATTTGATACAAACGATGCAGAACCAGAAGGATTACGTAACTGGATGAAACACATTCCTGAAGAAGGTGTTACAGGTATCTGCCCAACAACAATCACACAAACAGAAGAAGTATTAACTGCTGCTGTAGCAAATGTTGCGAAAGTTGTTGAAGAAGGATACGAAGGTGCAGAAATCTTAGGTATTCACTTTGAAGGACCATACTTAGACATGGTATACAAAGGAGCTCAACCAGAACAATGTATCGTTAAACCAGACGTTGAACAATTCAAACGTTACCAAAAAGCTGCTAACGGTTTAATCAAAATCATCACTATGGCTACTGAACAAGATGATGATTTCAAATTAACTAGATACTGCCGCGAACATGATGTACGTGTAAGTATGGGTCACTCAGCTGCTACATTTGAAGAAGCTTGCTTAGGTATTGCGAATGGTGCAACTTCTATGACTCACATCTTCAACGGTATGACAGCATTCCATCACCGTAAACCTGGTTTAGTTGGTGCAGCAATGCGTTTCCGTGATACATTTGGAGAAGTTATCTGTGATGGTAACCACTCTACACCAGATGCTTTAAATGATTTATTCATGGCTAAAGGTAAAGATTATGTATTAATGATCACTGATGGATTAATGATGAAAGGTTTACCAGTTGGTACAAAAGTATTATTCGGTGGTAACGAAATCGAATTATATCCTGATGGATCAGCTCACTTAACTTCAACAAAAGGTTTAGCTGGATCTACATTAAAAGTTAACGAAGGATTAAAAGTATTAGTAGAAAAAGCACAAGTTCCATTTGCTTACGCAATCAACTCTTGTACAATCAACCCTGCTAGATACTTAAATGTTGACGACCGTAAAGGTAAATTAGTTGCTGGTTATGATGCAGATATGGTTGTATTAAACGATGACTACTCTGTAGAAATGACTTACATCAAAGGTAAAGAAGCATTCTAGTAAATCATATAGAAACGAAAGCGGTATGATATTCATATCGCTTTTTTTATGGTAAAATAAGGCTGTTAAATGAATAAAGTGAGGATATTATGAAGAAAATTAAAGCATTCTTTTTTGATGTAGATGGGACTTTGTATTCTCATCGTTTGCACGAATTTAGTGCATCAACAATGAAAACATTACAGATTCTAAAGGATCAGGGATATAAGATTGGAATCGCAACAAGTCGTTGTCGTTTTGAAATGGACAATCTTCCAGAGTTTTATCGTACTTTTCCTTTTGATGCGAAAGTCTTTGATGGTGGAGCCTTAGTCATGGAAGATGATCATATTCTTGCGGAACATCCAATGGATCCTAGTGATATGCAAAAGGTTGTTCAATTTACAAACGAAAGAGGATTAGCGCTTCGTTATTCAACCTTTGATAATGATTATATTGCGCATCATTGCAATGCCGATGTGTTAGATCGTTTCTTTAAATTATATTTAAATATGCCAAATGTGAAAGAATATGAAGCCCAGGATAAAGTATATAACTTGATTGTATACAATGAAAAAGAAGAACAGATTGAAGAATTAGAACAAACATTGACCAATAGTTCAATCATCGTTCATACATCGTTTGCCTTAGAAGTGACACGCAAAGGCATTGAAAAGAGCAAGGGAATTGCTGCAATCTGTGAGAAATGGGGCTTATCACTAGATGAAGTCGCTTGCTTTGGTGATGGGGCCAATGATGTCGCCATGGTTCAAGCAGCTGGTTTAGGGGTTGCGATGGCGAATGGACATCCAAGTGTAAGAGCAGCAGCTGATGAAATCTGTGGACATGTGGATGAAGATGGAATTTATCGTTTTTGTAAAGAAAAAGGCTTTCTAGACTAAAAATAGTGTATAATGAATTTATAGGAAAAAGGAGATGGTTTCATGAAATTAGAAAATCAACGTTATGAAGTAACCTTTGTGAAAGAAGGTGGAGAAATCTATAGTTTCTTAGATAAAGAAACAGGAATGCAATATATGTGGCAAGGACATCCTGATTATTGGAATGGGAAAAACCCTTCTTTATTCCCAATGGTAGGAAATACTTATTCAAAAGAATATGAAATCGATGGTAAAACATATGCCATGAAAAACCATGGATTGATCCGTTATGCGACATTAGATGTGAAACAAGATGATGGAAATGCAGTTGTGATGCAATTAGATAGCAATGAAGAAACACTTGCGAAATATCCATTTGATTTCCACTATGAAATTGCTTATACATTAGAAGATAATAAACTAACAATCGTATACAACATCACAAACACTGGTGATAAAGATATGCCATTTAGCTTTGGTTTACACCCAGGATTTAATTGCCCATTATGTGAAGGTGAAAAATTTGAAGATTATACATTATCTTTCACAAACGAAGAACATATGCAACAATTAGTCTTTGATCCAACTTTTAAAACTCCATATGAATTAAAAGATGTTGTCATCAAAGATATGCCAGCTAGTTATGAAGAAGTAGAAAAATACGCTACGATCATCTACAAAGGTGCGAAGAGCCCATATTTAACATGTACAGGTCCTAAAGGACATGGTGTTCGTATTTCTTTAACTGGTTATCCATATGTTGCAATCTGGACAGCTAAAAAAGGTGCTCCATTCATTTGCTTAGAGCCTTGGTATGGACATGGGGACTTCTCTGATGTGAAAGAAGATTTCTATCATCGTGAAGGAACAATCGTCTTAGAACCAAACAAAACATTTACGACTTCATATACAATCGAAGTGTTATAAAAGAACGATAAAAAGCTGTTTAGAAACAATCTAAATAGCTTTTTTTATAAATTGTTAATTCGTTCAACAATTTCATTGAAAAGTACACTTTAAAGCGCTATAATGTTTATAGGAATTTGTAAGGAGGATATTCAAATGAAAGTTATCACAGTTAAAGATTATAACGAAGTAAGCTTAGAAGCATTCAAAGTTATGAAAGACGTAGTAGTAAACAAACCAAACGCTGTTTTAGGATTAGCTACAGGAAGCAGCCCAATCGGTTTATATGAAAATATGATTAAAGACCACAAAGAAAATGGTACAAGCTATGCTCAATGCCAATCATTCAACTTAGATGAATATGTTGGAATTGATCGTAACCATTCTCAAAGTTACTGGACATTCATGCATGAAAATTTATTCCATGGTATCGATTTACCAGAAGATAAAATTCATGTACCTTATGGAAACACTAAAGAAGATTGCGAAGGATACGAAAAAGCAATGGAAAACGTTAGTGTTGACGTTCAAGTATTAGGAATCGGTGGAAACGGACACATCGGATTCAACGAACCAGGTACTCCATTCACTGAAGAAACTCACATCGTTGAATTAACAGAAAAAACTCGTTCTGACAACGCTCGTTTCTTCGAAGACGATATCAACAACGTTCCAACTCATGCAATCACAATGGGAATCCAAACTATTATGAAAGCTAAAAAAATCTTATTAGTTGCTTCTGGTGCAAACAAAGCAGACGCAGTTGCAGCAATGGTTAATGGACCAGTTGATCCAGCTTGCCCAGCATCAGTATTACAAAACCACCCAGATGTAGTTGTTGTAGTTGATGAAGCAGCTGCTGCTAAATTATAAGAAACAAACATCTAAAAAGGCTCGTTAAGAGTCTTTTTTTCTGTCATTATGATGATGTATAGAGGAGAATGAAATGAATATTAAATTAATTGCTTTAGATCTTGATGGGACATTGTTAACAAGTGAAAAAGTCATTGACCCCATCACAAGAGATTCTTTATTAAAAGCCCAACAACAAGGCATTCATCTAGTTATCGCAAGTGGACGAGATAAGGGTTCTATTCCCTTTGTATCAACCCCATTGCGCTTAGAAGAGGGACAAAACTATGTGGCAGGTGTCAATGGGCAAGTGATCTATGACTATGCGAAAAAAGAGTATTGGCTAGATACTGTATTTGAAGCGACGGATGCAAAGAGAGTGATGGCACTTGGCAAAAAATATAATGTAGAAGTGGTCTCTTGTTGTGGCTATGATTATTATGCACTGCTTTCTAGACGCTTAAAATTTAAAAAGTGGTTACGTAGTAAACTATATGGAGAACCGATGGATTATGGCTTCAAAAAGGGGAAACAGCGTTTTATCATGATCCATGATCCAAACTATCACATTGAAGCAGACATCAATAAGTTTGTCTTGATCCAATCAGAAGCCTTCTTTAAAAAACACTTAGCCGCAATTCGTCAAGAACTAAAAGATTATGATATTTATGAAGTAGGACCTGCTTGGATTGAAATCATGCCAAAAGGCGTGAGTAAGGGAAGTGCAATTTCTAAGATTGCGCAATCCTTAGGAATTACAAAGGATGAAATCATGGTCTTTGGCGATGCTGAAAATGATCTTAGCATGTTTGATGTCGCAACGTATGGCATTGCGATGGGAAATGCCATGGATAGTGTAAAAGAAAAAGCCTTTGCAATCTGTCCTAGCAATGATGCTTGTGGAATTGCAAAAGCCTTAGATCTTTATGTTTTTCACAATGCCAAATAAAAACATACGCACAAAACGTATGTTTTTTGTTATTTGATGATATCAACAGCCTTGGCTTGAATTAAGTCTAGTAATTGTTCTGGATTCATAGAAATCTGATAACCAATCTTTCCACCACTAAACATGATCGTATCATATAAGATGCAAGTTTCATGAATAAACGTTTGGAAGGCTTTTTTCATGCCAATCGGAGAACAACCTCCGCGAATATAACCAGTAATTTTATTAATATCTTTCACATGGATCATCTCCACATTTTTTACACCTGCAACCTTGGCTGCCTTCTTTAAATCTAACTCTTGGGCAACTGGAATGACAAAGACGAAGTATTCCTTTGTATTCGCAACGGTTACGAGTGTTTTAAACACTTGTTCTGGGTCTTGGTTTAATAAAGATGCGACGGTAATTCCATCTACTGCATCTTTTCCATGATCATAGGTAAACACTTCATAGTCAATCTTATGTGTATCTAAAAAACGCATTGCATTTGTTTTTTGTATCTTCATATTGATCCCTCCGCAACAAGTAGTATAACATGCTTTTTCATGCATGAAAAGATAGAGTGTTTTTTGGTATAATAAATCTAGAAGGAGGTTTTTATGATGAAGATACAATTAATTGCCATGGATATGGATGGTACATTACTTAGAAAAGATAATACAATTTCAACGAAGACAAAAGATGCACTGATTCAATTAGAAAAGCAGGGCGTAAAACTTGTTTTAGCAAGTGGTCGTAGTTATAGTCGTTTGTTGTCCTATGCAAAAGAATTAGAGATGGACAAATATGGTGGCTATTTGATTGAAGTCAATGGAGTAGCAATCTATGACTTACAGGCTGATAAGCGCTATGTACGTGCTCGTATGCCTATTGAGGATGCACAATTCTTATTTGACTATTTCACAAAGTGGAATGTGGAATACTTAGGGTATTTAGATCGTGGAGTATTTGATTATAATCCTTCTGCTCTTTTGGAAGAGAAAAAGGCTTATCGCAAACAACATGGGTTAAGTGATGATCATCCTTGGACAAGTGGAACATTTCATTTCATGGCGGATTTTCGTGATGGCTATCCAGATATTCGTACGATTACAAGTGCTGAAGAAATCAATGAACTATTGAATAAAGTTGTTATTACCTATCATGAAGAAGAGATGAAAGAAATTGCTGCCATTGCCTCAGAAGAATTAAGCAATCGTTATTGGCTAGGGTTGACAAGTCCATCCTGGCTTGAAATCACCATGCCTTCTGTCACAAAAGGTCAAGGGCTACAAGAAGTGTCTACCATCACAGGCATTGCGTTAGAAAATATGATGGCCTTTGGTGATGGAGAAAACGATTTAGATCTGTTGATGAGTGCAGGAGTTGGTGTTGCCATGGGCAATGCCTTAGATAGCGTAAAAGAACAAGCAGATGTGGTAACCTTGAGCAATGATGAAGATGGCATCTATGAGGCTATTAAAAAATATATAGGCAAATAAGTAGGCGTTGCTGCGTGTGCATGATATACTGATGTCAACGATAGGAGGTCTTATATATGAAGATTATTAATAAAAATGAATTTGATCAAGTGATTTCAAACGGTGTTGTCATGGTGGATTTCTTTGCGACATGGTGTGGACCTTGTAAAATGTTATCACCGGTATTAGAAGAAGTTGCTGAAGAAGTAAAAGATGCAATCACAATTGTGAAAGTTGATGTTGACCAAGATGGAGACCTTGCAATGCGTTATGGCATTATGAGTGTTCCTACGATGATTATCTTCAAAGATGGACAACCAGTAAAACAATTACAAGGATTTATGCCAAAACCACAATTGGTTAGTGAACTTAAAAACGTATTATAATACATAAAGATTAAATGGATAGCGAGATGATGTCGCTATCCATTTTTTATGAGGACAACATGAAAAAAACGCCTGAGGGATGGCGTTTTTCTCATAATTATTATATTGTTTTGAAAGGGAGAAAGTATGAATTGTTTTGAGGGGATTTTCTTCATACTTTAACAGGTATCTCTCCTGTTGACTATAGTATATAAAAAAGGTGTCGTTAAAGTTTCGTTTAACTATGTTAAAATGTGTGAAAAGGTTCACAAAAACAAAAAAATACTTCCTTTATGATGAGGAAGTATTTTTTCACAACAAACAAATTAAATTATTTTTATTTTCATAGAAAGGGGATTTGTATGAATTGTTTCTAGGTTATCATACAGTAAGATGAGGCATTTCTCTTCTTACACCCATAGTATACAAAAGACTTAACGCTAAAGTATGGTAACATTACGTTAAATTATGTGTTCATTCATTTAAAGTATGATATGATAGTAACGCTAGGAAAGGATGATGATATGAAGATATGTAATTTAGATCAAACAGAGGTCGTAGAAGCTGCCAAAGTGCACTTTGCCCCAAAGGTTGTTGCCTATGATCAAGTGGATTTTTATCTACCAGATATCGAAACAGGGAAAATTATGGTAGAGGGTGTCGATCATCCAATGTATGTTTCCACACATTATGCGTATGAAGACCATATTGTGAAAGGCAATGATACGCGTTATAAAGTACCATTGAGCATGATCTATGTAAAAGATGATGCCTATGATGTGATTTATGATAGTAGAGATTGTTGTTATATCGCTTATGAAGAAGCGAATGAAATCAAATTTATTTTATATGTTGATTTCTATGCTTTCATCAAACCTTATATTCATCTAGAAGAGTAAAAAAAATGACTTCCTTGCGAAGTCATTTTCATTAGTCTGATGTATTCCAATTATAATAGTTTACTAATTCTTCAAAAGTGATATCAATTTCTTTTAAGAATTTGATAAAGTCTTCTTTAACAGCAGCTGCTTTCTTTTCATCCATCTTTCCACATTCTTTTGGATTCTTGATTTCTTTTTTATCATCGATATCAATGGCACATAATTGATTTTTAATCGTTAGGATGACACGTGCTTCTTTTTTCTTTAGATCTAGGGCATATTGATTACGATCTTTATTAATAAATGTAATACTTGTTAGCTTATCTTCCATCTCAGAGAAAATCAAAGTGAAGTTTTTCTTCGTGATATTCATTCCGATTGGATTTCCTTTTTGATCTAATGTTTTCTTTACTTTATATCCAGCTGATTCAATGCGATAGTCGATTTCTTCCATTGGTGTAACTTTTTCTTCTTTTTCTTTACAGGCGCTTAATGTAAAGCACAATAGGCCTGCTAATAACACTTTTACAAGTTTCATTTCCCATTCACGTCCTTTTTCAACAAGTTTTTCACTGCTCATATATCTTACTATAACATAGGAAATCAAAACATAAAAGTGTTTCGGGTGTTTTTGTTTGGATAATAGTTTTCGAAAATCTGAAAAAAAACAGATAAGTAGAGAAAAGAATTGACTATTTTTTATATCCTATGGTACACTAACGGAGTTATCACGATTCAGCTCATATGAATCGAAAACGACAGAAAGAAGGAAACGATGACAACATTTAATGAATTACCAATTAGCAGCGAAATTCAAAAAGCTGTAGCAGAAATGGGATACGAAAATGCAACCGATATTCAAGCACAGTCTATACCTTGTATTTTAGAAGGAAAAGACGTGTTAGGTCGTTCAAATACAGGGACAGGAAAAACAGCAGCATTCGGTATTCCAGCAATCGAAAAGGTTATACCAGGGAACAAATTGCCAAATGCTTTAATTATTTGTCCAACAAGAGAGTTAGTTACACAAGTAGCTACTGAATTACGTAAGTTTTCAAAATACAAAGAAGGCGTAAAAATTGTGCCTATTTATGGTGGGCAACCAATTGAACGTCAGATTCAATTATTAAAAAGAGGGTGTGGAATCGTCGTTGGTACGCCAGGACGTATTATGGACCACCTAAACCGCAGAACATTAAAATTAACAGATACAAACATGGTTATTCTTGATGAAGCGGATGAAATGTTAAACATGGGATTTAAGGAAGACATCGAAGAGATTTTATCAATGATGCCTGCTGAACAAGAACATCAGACAATTTTATTCTCTGCAACTTGGCCAGAAGCAATTCTTAAAATTACTGAACAATTCCAAAAAGATCCAGTTCGTGTAGAAATTCAATCAAGCCAACGTACGATTGATACTGTAGAACAAATTTACTATGAAGCTCCAAGAGGAAAGAAAGTAAATGCGCTACGTGTCTTATTAAATCACTATGATCCAGAATTATGTATGATTTTCTGTAATACAAAACGTATGGTTGATGAATTATCAGATGAATTAAACAAACATGGTATCAAAGCCATCTCTTTACATGGGGATATGAAACAAGAGTTCAGAAGCCGTGTGATGGAACAATTTAGAAATGGCGTAAGCTCAATTTTAATTGCGACCGATGTTGCCGCACGTGGAATTGACGTAGACGACATTGACTTAGTTGTAAACTTTGATATTCCTCAAGATATGGAATACTACATCCACCGTGTAGGTCGTACAGGACGTGCAGGGAAAAAAGGACTTGCTATCACATTGATTTCTGGAAGCAGACAACGTGGGGCAATCAAAGATGTGATCCGTTATACAAAAACAAACATCGTGCGTCATGCATTGCCAACACCAGACCAATTGATGAAAGCAAATCGTGATGCATTCATCACACAAGTAAAAGATGCTTGTAATGAAGGTGTGACAGAAGAGAGCATGGAAATTGCAAATGCATTGATGGCAGATGGAATCGCGTTAGAAAACATCGTCTCTGCATTGATTTCAATGAACTATAAAAATGAAGTGATCGATATTGAAGAAGAAGAAAATGTAAAACGTTATGCTTCTGACTTTGATGCTATCACATTAAAATTCTCAGTTGGTAGAGCACATGGCGTACAACCAGGAAACATCGTAGCTGCCATTATTGAAGAATGTGGATTAAGTGGAAAAGCGATTGGACGTATTGACTTACGTGCAAACTTCTCATTAGTTGACATTGCGGCAGATAAAGTGGATATCGTATTAAACAACATGCAACGTACAACAATCCGTAAACATGAAGTGATGGTTGAAATCGACAGTGCACCAAAACGTAAAGCAAACCGTCGTAAAGATTCTAATGGTGGAAAACAAGAAGGACGTCGCCAAGGAAATGGTGAAGGTCGTCGTTCAAGCAAAACATCAAAAGATGGAAGCCCTCGTCGTGGCGCTCGTAGAAATGGAAATCATGATAAGAGTGTTCGTAAGAGTGGTAAAGGAAAACGTAATAGTAAATAACTAAAAAAAATTCTTCTTTCAAGTAAAAAGTGAAAGAAGAATTTTTTTGTTTAGTCTTTTTTAACAATTGTACAATGTGGATAAGGGAATTCAATGCCTGCTTGATCAAAGTGTTTTTTAACAGCGATGCGCAAGTCGGATAGTAAAGCAACGCCCTCTGCATTGGTTGGTGAATAGACAGTCGTACGAAGTGTGATGCTTGAATCATTAAAACGAGTGAAGCGAACGATGACTGGTTCAACACTTGCTGCTTTTTCTTCATCACTGCGATGATCTAAGAAGTTTGGATGTTTTAAGACTTCTTCTTTGATGATGGCAATCGCAAGGTCGATATCACTTTCATAACTGATGTCAAATTCAAGGAAGTTTCCTTTGACATTTCCAGTTGAGCTAACATTTTCAAGCACGGCTTTATTCATGATGCTGTTAGGAATGACAACTTTTGTATTTTCATATGTTTGAATGATGGTATGACGTAGCGAGATGTCTTTTACATAGCCTTCATACTCACCATTGTTGATTTTTACTAAGTCCCCAATTTTAAAAGGTTTAAATGCAGAAATCAACATACCATTGACGAAGTTTCCCATGGCTTCTTGTGCTGCAAGTCCAAAGACAACGGCTAAGATACCAGCGCTTCCCCATACTTTTGATAAGACGCTATCAAATGGTGTTAAGAGTGATAAACATGCGTAAATCATCATGGTATATAAGATGATTTTTACAATGCGTAGTGTAAATGGAGTGTTGACTTTAATATGTCTTAAGATGGATTTATTTAAAAGACGTTTGATGATCAAGGTGATGATGACAAAGATCAACATGATGATGATCGTTTCTAAAAAACCATATTTAAACAAAGTTCCTTTTCCCCATTGATTGATGTTTTCTAAAATATCGAACATGTGGTTCTCCTTTCATAAGCCTTCTTATTTTATATAAAAAAGGATTGTTTTGTCAAAGAAAATAGTTGTGAAAATTGGTAAAATATAAGCAAATAAGTGGAATTGTGTGAATATGTTGATATAAATTCATTTTTCGATATAATTATGAATAACAAGAGGTGTCTGTTACATGAATGTAAAGAGTAAGTGTTTGAAAATTAGAAATCTTCCAAGTGATGGAGAATATCTTGGCCATATCAATTCAAAGCCATATGTATTTATTATCATTGGTATATTGATTGGAGCTGCCTTGTTAGCAACAAGCTTTTATTTAGTTGGGATGATTCTTTGTTTGATCTTTTTATATTGTTTAGTATTTGTGAAAAATATCAAACTTGTTGAGTTCTATAAAGACTATGTCGTATTCTTTTTGAATAATGGAAATGATGAGTGTTTCTTAATTTTTTGGCAGGATGTTGCATCTTGGGAGATGGAAAGCCATGTGAATGATTTAGATATCTTACATATTCATTTAAAAAATGGAGAAGATGTTTCGTTAAAGTGTTTAAGTAGGAAAAAGATTGAAACGTATTTTCGCACATATGTCACAAGTGTGGATGAGAAAACAGATAAGCAACATGCATAGGTATGTTGCTTTTTTCTGTGTTTGCGTTATAATACTCTATATTTGAAAGGATGATTATGTATGGAACGTTATCATGAGTTAAAACCCTTGGTTCATAAACAGTTGAAAGGACATTTTTTCTTCCTTTATGGTTGGATGTTACTAGGGTCTTTATTGATTACCATCTTACAGAAATTACCATTGTTTTTCACTAATAGTATGTTAACAATGCTTATTTCGATTGTGACAAGTATCTTATATTTTTTTATTAATGTGACGGTATGCTTCTTATTTATCCAGAATATTCGTGGTATTCGTTTTCGTAAAGAAGATATCAAGTATTCTTTCTCTAAGATTGGAAATGAAATCTTATTTGGCTTTGTAGCAAGTTTCTTTCAATCTTGTATGAATTTATTCTTACTATTTTTTGTTAATATTCCGATGTTATATTTATTATTGAGCATCTTTGTGAACTTATTCTTCTTGACTTGGTTTACCTATGCGGCATATTTGATTTATGATCAGCATGTAAAACTTCAAGAGTTGATCAAGCAACCCTTAGTGGCAATGAAAAACAATGCGATGACCATCTTTTTAGCTGGTGGTTTCTTCGTTTTATGGAATGTGATTGTGCAAGTGATCTTAAGCTCAATTTTAGAACCCGTCTTGACGCAATATGCAAGTTTAGATGCTGCCTTAGTGGCGTTGATGAAAGATACGAGCAACTATACTTCTTTATTTGTGAGTGTAGCAGTGATCATGATCATCTTTGTCATTGTGCAGTATGCAATTTTGGTTTATTACAATACGTATATTGCGAATATTTATGAATCAGAAAAAGAATTATTGAAATAATTGGAGGATTTCTTTGTGAATGTATTACGTGAATTTATGACTTTTACGAATTTAAAGGGACAACTAAAAAACTTCGTCTTATTATTAACCCTAACTAGTTTTCTATACTGTTCCATCTATACAATTATTACGAATATCATGTATCAAGTACAAGTGCCTGCATTTTTCTATATCGTGATGTATGTGCTTGTGATCGTATCTGCCTATGTGTATATGCTTGTCTTATATCAGTTTTATAAGACAAAGCGAGAATTGAAAAAAGAAGTGGACTTAAAAAGTTGTCGTGTACCCGTGTTTTTAACACAGAGCATCTTTTATATATTGATGGTTGGAGGAAGCTTATTATCGTATTTCTTCATGGTACAATCATCTTTGCAATGGATGCAATATGTGTTAATTCCGGTATTGATTTTATTGTTGATCTTATATGTGCCTTGGCAAATCTTTGCCATCTTTACCATCTTAGATGGAGAAAGACATGTGTTTACGATTCTAAAGACAAGCTTACAAAAGATTGTGAAACATTACCAATCCATCTTTTATTCACTTGCTATAGTTTTCATTATTGCCTTGATTTACCATGGTTGCATGGACTTGTTCTTTGGCTTTCACTCTAGCTTTATTCCAACAAGTGCTGTTGTGGACATCATGACAAGAAGCAATCCATTCTTGATGGTCTTTGAATTATTAGGTAGTGTGCTTGATAACATTCGTATTGCTTTACCAATCCTTTTATCCCTTGGCTATGGATTTTTCATGTGTGTCGTATTAAGTGTGTATTACATGGTGCTGTTATGCATCTATGATGAGAACATCAAAATCTAGGGTACGTCATGGATAGTATTTTAGTAGAACGCTACATCAGCGTTTGTTATACGAATCGCTATGCGACCTATCATGTGAAAATGGTACAGAAAGAAGAAAAAAGTCAAGTCATCTTAGAAATTGAACCGCTATTTAGTTAGCGGTTTTTATGTATATTAGATTTCATAAGTATTTCTTAATTCTAATTGATTTCTAGGTTGTCTCTTTGAAAAAACAGGATTTTTTAGTATAATGTGTTATGTTATTGGAGGTCTTTACATGAATTTAAAGTTTATTGAACAATATACAAAAACGTATGGCAAACGCTTTAGCCGTGCGCAGAAGAATAAATTTAAACAAGCGTTAGTAACGGATATGGAGTCTTTTGGCTATCAAGAAACATCGATTGAGGGTAAACGCATGCTAGTATTAAAAGCAGAAGATTATTTCTTCGGAAATATGAAACGCATGAAACATGTCATTGTTGTTCCTTATGATACACCAGAAAGAAAGTTCTGGCCAAAAGTGTATTATTACCCATTGAATGGGACAAAGACGATGAATAAATCCTTGATTGCAGGCTATACACCATTGATCTTGATGTATGTCTTCATTCTTGTTGTCATCTATGGTGGAGGGGCTTTGATTCCTGATCCACGTGTGCAAACACTGTTATCTTTCATCATGTTTGCCTTTGTCTTATTATTGCTTTATATGATGATTCATGGAATTGGAAACAAGAAGAATTACAACCGTTATTCGAGTGCTGTAGCAGCAGCGGTGGAACTTGCTTCTCGCTTGAGTAAGGATGAGCGTCAACAGGTTGCTTTCTTGTTTACGGATAAAAACAAATCGAACTTCTTTGGTGCAAAGATTGCGGAAGAGCGTTTTGTCAAAGAAGGAAAAAATCCAAATGTGATCGTGTTAGATACGATTGGACATGGAAGTGTGACACAGATTGGATTTAATCCACAAAATCGTAAATTTGCTTTAGAAGTTGCAAAAGAATACCCAGATCAAACACTTGCGATTGAAGCAATCAAGTTAGATGAAAATATGCGTTTATCCACACAGATGGCATATTTTAGAAAAGCGATTGTGATTGCGAGTGGAGAAGTCGATGATCAATCACAACTTTATGTTTTAGGAAGCGCAACAGGCAAAGATCAAATTGCGGATGAAAAACATATTAACAAAATCGTAGACATGTTAGAATCCTATATCAAAAAACAAAAATAGGGAAAGGGTGGTAGGATGTTGAAAAGAATACTTTCACTATTTCACAATAAGATTGTCATTGTCGCATTCTTAATCTTAATTCAACTCGCTTTTTTCTTAGCCTTTATCTTTGAACTAAGTGAATACTTCGTCTGGATTTATATCTTGTTGATTGCCTTAAGCATCATCATCAGTATTTATGTCATCAATCGTGATGATAATCCAACCTATAAAATGACTTGGGTCATCTTAATCATGGCATTCCCGATCTTTGGTGGGTTGATCTACTTATTATTTGGTGGACAAAAAGTACCAAAGGAATTACGCTTGCGTGATCATGAAGCCTTTACGGAATATAAAGAAATCGTTGATCAAGATGATGCCTTGTTGAAAACATTAAAACAAGAACATGTGCCTGCTTTTAAACAAGCTAATTATTTGTGGAGAACGGCAGGTTTCCCGGTTTATCAGCATACAGAAACAACGTTCTTTCCAATTGGGGAAGATAAGTTTAAAGCAATCTTAGAAGAATTAAAGAAAGCTGAAAAGTTCATCTTCTTAGAATATTTCATCATTGCCCCTGGAGTGATGTGGGATAGCATCCTTGATATCTTGATTGAAAAGGTAAAACAAGGGGTCGATGTTCGCGTGCTTTATGATGATGCAGGATGTTTTACGACGCTTCGTAATGATTATTATAAAGTTCTGCAAAGCTTTGGTATCAAGGCAAAAGTATTTAATCCTATTCGTCCACGTTTAGCGATGCAGATGAACAATCGTGACCATCGTAAGATTTTAGTCATCGATGGAAAAGTCGGTATGACAGGTGGTATTAACTTAGCGGATGAATACATCAATGAAAAAGAGCGCTTCGGTCATTGGAAAGATTGTGGTGTCATGTTAAAAGGGGAAGCGGTGTGGAACCTTACAATGATGTTTTTACAATTCTGGAACTATGATGAAGTGATCAAAGATAATGTTTATGACTTTAAAGTGAGTTCAAAACAATTCAAACACATTCAAAATGATGGCTTTGTACAACCCTATAGTGACTCACCAACGGATCGTGAAAATGTCGGAGAATATACGCATATCAATATGATTAATGGGGCAAATGAGTATGTCTATGCGACTACGCCTTATTTAGTCATTGACAATGAGATGAAAACAGCATTGACACTAGCTGCTAAAAATGGGGTTGATGTACGTATCTTAGTCCCTCATATTCCAGATAAGCGCTATGTGTTTGAAGTGACTCGTGCAAACTATCGACCATTGCTAGAAGCAGGTGTTCGTATTTATGAATATACGCCAGGATTTGTCCATGGAAAAACATTTGTCGTAGATGATGATATGGCTGTAGTTGGAACTGTCAATATGGACTATCGTTCGTATTATCTACATTATGAATGTGGGGTATGGTTCTATCGTAGTAAAGTCGTGATGGCAGTGAAAAAAGACTATTTAGAAAGCTTAGAAAAGTCTCACGAAGTCACGTTGGAAGAATGCAAACATGTCAAATTACCAATTCGTATCATGCGTGCAATCTTAAATTTATTTTCACCAATGTTTTAAAAACTGCATTTTTCGCAGTTTTTTTTCTGTTTATGGGAGGAATTCTAGTAGAACTCTTTACGTTTTAAAAGTAGGATAGTATAATACATACCTATGAGGTGTATAAAAAATGAGTATGAAAACAGGATTAATTTGTGAAGGTGGAGGGACAAAAGCTGCTTATACATGTGGTGTTCTTCAATGTTTTTTAGATAACAACATCGAATTTCCATATACTGTGGGGATCAGTGCTGGAGCAGAAGTCTTACTTCCATTTGTTTCTAAACAAAATAAACGTCTACGTATTTCAGGTGTTGATGCCGCAAGTGATCCAAAAGCGATCGGGCTTTCACCATTGATTCATGAAAGAGGAGTGTTCGGAATCAATCATGTGTGCAAGTTCATTGAGGATCATGTGCCATTAGATTACAAGGCATTCATGAAAAACAAGACTCGCTTAGATATCGGTGTGTACAACATGGATACAAACAAAGTTGAATATTTCTCAAAAGAATATTTTGACCCAGAAGAACAACGCTTGATGAAAGCATCATGTTCTCTATTCTTATTAACGCGACCAATCCGTTTTAGAAATCATCTATATATGGATGCAGGATTAGTGGATATGATTCCAATTGAACAAAGTCTTCGTCAAGGAATGGACAAACATGTCTTCATTTCTACAAAAGAAGAAAACTATGTGCGTAAACCTGCACCAGGATGGCAATTGCAATTAGCAAGATTGATGTATCCAGGAAATAAAGAAATTCGTGAAAACTTACGCATTCGTCATGAGAACTATAACCGTCAATGGGGAATCGTCAAAGATTTAGAAAAACAAGGCAAAGCACTTGTCTTACGTCCTAGTGCTGATTATGGTGTCACTCGTTACACACATGATAAAGAATTATTAGGTCGTTGGTATGATTTAGGTTATCAAGATACCCTTGATCGTCTAGATACTATTCGTGCATTTATGGAATCTTAGGATTCCTTTTTTTTAGTGGTGAAAGAAGGAAAATAAAGATGGATAGACGATTTGATGCAATTTCAATGAATGGTCGTATGGCTTATATCATTATGTGTGTGGAAACATTTTTGATTACAAATTATCCTAATAAAAATTGGAGATTTGTCTTAGAAAAAATGTGGAAAGCAACATCTACCAATTGGGATGATTTTGCCCAAGACTATAGTTCGATTATTCCTGATGTGCTTTTTCAATTTGATGATTATGACAAGGAAGAATTTCAATCATCACTTTCAGAACAAGAATTTATGATGATGAAAGAATTTTATGATGGAATGACACAAGGAATGGAAGATGATCCAAATGATATCGTAAATATTATGTTGAATAAACCATTTGAATTTTGTATGGTCTATGAGGGTACTAGTATTGGTGATGGGCAAGAATCTATTGATATTATTAAAGAAACAGAGAGTATTTTAATCAAGTATCATGTTCCACTTCCTGATTATACGAAAGTAAGCTTTTCATCTATTGATGAATTAAATGGTTGGGGAAATGATTTTGATGGGCGTTTTCTTTCCTCAGTGTTAAAATAAGTAAAAAAAATACCGAAGCAAATGTTCGGTATTTTTATTAGAATTGATTGTTATTTTTTAACCCAGCGTCCGAAGATACCACATGGAAGAATCGTTTCACTTCTTGTGATTGGAAGTCCGATTTCCCCAGCTTCTACATAGCCATTTGTATGCTTCATACCAACTGTTGCATGTAATAAGTTATAAAGAACAGTAGCAGGGAAGCCTGTTGTATAAGAATTGACTAAGAAGAATAATGGATCATCATCTAAGATTTCCATACATGCAGAAATTAATGGATATAATTGTTCTTCAATTTTCCACACTTCTCCATTTGGTCCACGTCCATAACTAGGTGGATCCATAATAATGGCATGGTAAGTACGACCACGGCGTTTTTCACGTTGAACGAATTTTAAAACATCATCAACGATGAAGCGAATTTTATGATCTTCTAGGTGAGAAAGCATCATGTTTTCTTTTGCCCAGCTAACCATTCCCTTACTTGCATCAACGTGTACGACTTCGCTAGCTCCAGCACTTGCACAAGCCATCGTAGCGCCACCCGTATAAGCAAATAAGTTTAACACACGGATTTCGCGATCAGCGTGTTTGATTTTATCCATCATGAAATCCCAGTTTGCTGCTTGTTCTGGAAATAAACCAGTGTGTTTAAAACCAGTTGGGGATACTTTAAAACGTAAGTCTTTATATTCGATGACCCAGCTATCTTTGAATTTCTTTTTATATTCCCAACTACCACCACCAGATTTACTACGATGATAATGGGCATGTGGTGTTTTCCACAAGCTATCTTCTTTGTGGATTGGCCAAATTACTTGAGGATCTGGACGACGTAAAATGATGTCTTTCCAACGTTCTAGTTTTTCTCCATTACCAGTATCGATACATTCATAATCTTTCCAGTTTTCAGCAACTTGATTCATGTAATCCCTCCTTGCGATTTTGCTTTATCATTATACCATGAAGTGCATGAAACACAATAAAAACAAGAGGAAAAACAGACTGTATGGAAATCTTCATGAATTTTTTAGGCGAATGTGCTAAAATATAGATATTATATAAACATATAAGGAGGTTGAAGAAAATGTTTAATAAACTGTATGATAATTGTTTTAAAACAGAACTAAATACGAAAGTTATTAAAGTAGAAGAAGAAAATGGTTTATATTGGCATGCTTGCAAGGACACAATTTTTTATGTAGGAAATGATAAAATGTCAAATGACATTGGTATGATGGACAATCATATGGTCCTAGGGTTAAAAAAACAAGATGGATATGTTTGGCATTTATTAGATGTGAAATTAGAAGGAAGTGTATTCATGAGTATCAATCTTCATGAACGTTTCCGTAAGTGTCAAATTCATACTGCACAGCATTTGATCAATGCGGTATTGAGAAATATTTATAAGGTTGATAATTTATCATTAAGCGTGTCAGATGAAGAAAATGCATTGGAGTATAATTTTAAAGATTTTAATGAAAAGATGGCTATTGAATTACAAGTCTTATGCAATGGTTTAATTCGTGATGATTTAAGTGTCAGTGTGCTTTATCCATCACGTAGTGAAGCAAGTGAATTCTTGTCATCAAGAGAAACGATGGATGATAACTTACGTGTGATTCGCATTGGGGCATTGGATTATGTCGTATGTAATTGCATGCATGTGCCATCCTTACGTTACTTACAGATGATTTATATCCGTGGTTTTGAAAAGAGTGAACATGGATATAAGATTAAATTCTTAGTAGGAGATCAATTGTTGGATTGTGTGGATCGTCGTTATAAAGTCTTAGATGATTTATCGAAATCCTTACAAACATCACACTTATATCTAGATACAGGTGTTCAACGCTTAGCTAGTAAAACTGAAGCAATGCGTCAAGAAGTGCATGCTTGGAAAGAAAAATATTACTTACGCTTAGCAGAAGATTTCGCATTACAACAAGAAGATATCATTGTGGAAGAAGTCAATGATGTCGATGATGCCTTCTTGATGAAGATGGCAACGATGGTTTCAGAAAAATATAATAAAACCATGGTCTTGGTTGGTAAAGTATATGATACTGCACAAGTCATTGTTTCTACAAAAGAAGGAAGCAAAGACGATGCGGCAACGATTTATGATGCGTTGAAAGAACGTTATCATCTTGTCGGAAGTGCAACACCAACACTTGCTTCTGGTCGTTGTCTTTATAAAGAAAACATGCTTGCCGATATTAAAGCAATGGTAAAATAAGCTGATGAAAAGTTCCGTAAAGGAACTTTTTACTTCTGTGTGAAAAAAAGAAGCATAAATGAGAAAAGATATGGTATACTAATGCAGACTTAAACTAGAAAGTAGAGGAGACGTGTCTATGGCAATTGAACTTGTTTTAGAAGGAAAGTTAGAAAAAGAAAAAGAGAAAGAGGAATTTAGTGCCTTTTTGAAAGAACTTTGTGAACATAAAAAAATTAAGATGGAAGATTATGATCGTGTCGTGGATATGGAACTTTGTCCACAGGGTCATATCACTTGTAGTTATGAAGGATTGTTTGTTAGTGTGGTAGCGCAGACAAATGTTGTAGGACCTGGGTTTCATGCTTATGTTTGTTCATTCTTTGATGATATCCTTTCTTCAAGTGATGTGCCATTTGAAGTCAGTGATCCAACATCATATTATGAAAAACGTGACTTTGAAGCATTAAAATATAATTATTTCTATCCATGGTTACAATCCATGGCAGAGTATATCGTACAACGTGATGAACAAGACGAAGCACTATCTTTGTGTTGGAATGATCAAGTGTATCAACCAAGTGCGAAAAAAGGCATGGTTGTGACACCTCTAGGTTATATTTCAGTGGATGATTTCAAACATTTAGAAGTGGAAAATCTTGCTGATAAATTCTTTATCTGGAATCAGTTTGAGCGTGATGCGAAGTATTATCGCAATTGTGCTTATGCCTTATTGTGGAAAGATTGCTTCTTTGAATACAGCAATATGAATGAAGAAAGTGATAAAGCTTGTAATATGATTGCAGACTACATTGAAGTAGCTTATGATAAAGATCAAAACTTACCATTGCCTTTGGATGTTTACCATGACTTATGTACAAGTATCATGCGTGAACCTTTAAACTTACATGGTGTACAACAGATGGAAGAAACAAAGGGATATCGTCATGACTTCATTACCTATACCTTTGGTAATTGGTTGTTACAAGTACCAGGTTTTAGTGAATTTAGTTATGATAAAACAACGAAGACCCTACACTTCATGGCTCCTTATAAACATAGTGGAGAACCATGGCAGTGGTTTATTCATGCCTTTGCCTTTGATACAGACAAAGATATGAGCAATTTCTTAAATCCAAGCTTCTTAGAAACACAACAACAGCAAGAAGAACGCTACTTTATCGACAATGGCATGGTAAAAGGAAAAGTAACGCTTGCCCCTGTTGAAGACTATGTGGAAATGCATGCACAGTTTATCTGTGGACAAGACTTATTAGATGTGACGATGCTTGCAAAAACGCAAGAAGACATTACCTTATTAAAAGATATTCTAGCTAGAATGGATCATAAAGAAGACGAAGAAGAACTAGGGGAAGAATGGAAGAACTAAGAATGAGAAATCATTCTTTTTTCTTTAAAAAATAAGGGTTAATTAAGGAAAATGGGTGCTAATTATAGTATAATAAGCAGGAGGTGATTTTGTGTCGTTATTAGATGGATTAAATAAACAACAAAGAGAAGCAGTCGAATTAACAAATCAACATCTTCGTATTATTGCAGGTGCTGGTAGTGGGAAAACAAAGGTTGTAACGACCAGAATTGCTTACCTGATTCAAGAAAAACAGGTATATCCCAATCGCATTGTAGCGATTACGTTTACCAATAAAGCCGCAAGAGAGATGAAGGAGCGTGTGGAAAACATTCTTCATGATATGGCAGCTGCTGTAAGAATCTCAACGATTCACTCTTTCTGTGTGCGTCTATTAAGAGAAGATATTATGCAAGTGGGTTATCCAAGGAATTTTACGATTCTTGATGCGGATGATCAAAAGAGCATATTAAAAGATATTTATAAGAAGTTAAAGATTCAGATGAAGGATTTAAGTTATGGTTCTGTATTAGGTTATATCAGTGCGAATAAGACAAACTTCATCGATCCAATCGCAGCCTTAAATTATGCTTCTAATTATCCATTGGATAAATTAAAAGCAGAGATTTATCGTTTGTATGAGCAACGTCTACAAGAGATGTACGCTCTTGATTTTGATGACTTATTAATCTTTGCTTATCGTATTTTAAATACATGCAAAGAGGTGCGTGAAAAATGGCAAAGACGCTTTAGCTATATTCATGTGGATGAATTCCAGGATGTGGATATTCTACAGTATTCCATCATTCGTTTACTAACAGGAGAAGATTGTTATCTATGTGTCGTTGGTGATCCTGACCAGACCATTTATACATGGCGTGGGGCACAGGTAGATATCATCATGAACTTTGAAAAGGACTTCCCAGATAGTAAAACAGTTATCTTAAATCAGAACTATCGCAGTACGCAAACGATTTTAACAGCTGCGAATACCTTGATTAAAAACAATCGCAATCGTGTGGATAAAGACTTATTTACAGAGTCAAATGATGGCAATCAAATCATTCACTTTCATTCCACAGATGAAAGTAGTGAACCATTGTGGGTAGCAGGTCGTATTCAAGAGTTGCACCAACAAGGCATTGCTTATAAAGACATTGCGGTGTTATATCGTTCCAATTACTTATCAAAAGGACTTGAAAAGTCCTTAGTAGCGTTACATATTCCTTATCGTATTTATGGCGGTATTCGATTCTATGATCGTCAAGAAATCAAAGATGCCCTAAGTTATATGCGTCTATTAGAAAAGAAACGCAATGAAGAAGATAAAGAGTTATACAAAGATTTAGCTATCAAGCGTATTATCAACTCTCCAAAGCGAGGCATTGGGGAAAAGACGATGAGTTTGATTGAAGAACAAGCCGTTCTTGATGGTACTAATATGTATGATGTGATTAAGAATTATCAGATTGGGAAAGGGAAGGCAAAAGCAAACATTGAAAAGTTTGTGGAATTAATTGAAACTTATCGCGCAAAGACTGAGACGATGGCCATTGATCGTCTATTGATGAATTTATTAGAAGATAGTGGTTATTTAGAAGTTTTGCGTGAGAATAAAGAAGAAGAGCGTTTAGAAAATATCAAGGAATTAGTCAGTGATATTGCGGAATATATCGAAGAACATCCAGAAGCAACCTTAGAAGAATACTTACAAGATATTTCTTTATTGACGGATGCGGATGCACAGGTTGATGTAGACTATGTGCAATTGATGACGATTCATGCGGCCAAAGGACTTGAGTTTGACAATGTCTTTGTCTACAACCTTTGTGAGGGAGTGTTCCCAAATGATAAGAGTGTTGTGGAAGGTGGAGCACCGGCATTAGAAGAAGAGCGACGTTTAGCTTATGTAGCTTTCACACGTGCAAAGAAACAATTGTTCTTATCCGATTCTTATGGCTATAGTTTTGTCCTTGATCGCATTAAAACAACTTCTCGTTTTATTAAAGAATTACCAGAAGAGTGCTTACATGAAGTCGGTGCAACAACACCAAGACGTTCTTATGAAAGTGGATCTTCTAGTTATAGTGGAAATGAATTTTTACGCTCACAATCTCATTTTGAGAAACGAGAGCGACCAATTCGTGTAACAAGCGATGAAAAGCCACATAAGAAAGGTCGTATTCGCAAGGGTGACTTAGTGAATCATAAAGCCTTTGGAGATGGGGTCGTCATCTCGCTTGATGGATCATTGGCAACCATTGCTTTTGATCAAAAATTTGGCATTCGAAAGATTGATGTCAATCATCCGTCTTTAACGAAAAAATAGGAGGTAGGCCTATGGATGCAAAGTTAAGAATTTTAGAATTAAGAAGAATCTTAGATCGTTATGCATATGAGTACTATGTGCTTGATCAGCCAAGTGTACCAGATGCAGAATACGATGTGAATTATCAAGAATTGCTTCGTTTAGAAAATGAATATCCAGAGTATCGTGATCCAAACTCCATCACGCAACGTGTAGGTGGAAGCGTACTCGAAGGATTTGAAAAAGTCACACATAAACAACAGATGCTTTCTTTGAGCAATGCATTTAACTTAGAAGATTTAAAAGCCTTTGATCAACGTGTAAGAAGCGTTGTACCAAATGTGAGTTATGTGGTGGAATTGAAGATGGATGGTTTAGCCATCTCCCTTCATTACCATGATGGACGCTTTGTGCAAGCTCTCACACGTGGAGATGGACTTGTGGGTGAAGATGTTACCAACAACGTTCGTACCATTGCTTCGATCCCGATGAACATCGATGCGATGGGGGATGTGGAAGTGCGTGGAGAAGTGTTCATGCCAAAGAAAAGCTTTGATATGTTGAATGAAGCAAGAGAAAAAAATGGGGAAGAACTATTTGCGAATCCTCGTAATGCAGCTGCTGGAAGCATTCGTCAATTAGATAGCAAGATTGCAGCATCTCGTAAGTTAGATGCCTATCTTTATTACTTAGAAAATGCGCAAGGTCTAGGCGTTACAAGCCATGAAGAAGCGCTTTGTAAGATGAGTGATTTACATATTAAAGTCAATCCGACAAGAAAAGTATGTGCAACGATTGAAGATGTATGGGCATTTATTCAAGAGATGAGTGAAAAGCGTGCATCTTTACCATATGAAATTGATGGAATGGTCTTAAAAGTCAATGAATTAAGTGCCTGGTCAACGCTAGGTACAACCGTGAAAGCACCGCGTTATGCGATTGCTTATAAATTCCCACCAGAAGAAGTCGTAACAGAATTATTAGATATCGTTTTAACGGTTGGAAGAACAGGAAGAATTACACCAAATGCAGTCTTATCTCCAGTACGTGTTGCTGGTACGATGGTATCCGCTGCACAATTGCACAATGAAGATATGATCAAAGAAAAAGACATTCGCATTCATGATCAAGTCGTCGTTCGAAAAGCAGGCGATATCATTCCTGAAGTCGTTCGTCCAATTGTGGAAAAACGAAATGGGACACAAGGAATTTATCACTTCCCAACAAGTTGTCCAATTTGTGGCAGTACCCTAGTTCGTCTAGAAGATGAAGCCGCTCATTACTGCATCAATCAGGATTGTCCTGCACGTGTCGTAGAAAGCATGATTCACTTTGCTTCAAGAGATGCGATGAATATCGATAGTCTAGGGGATAAAAAGATTGAACTCTTCCATAAAGAAGGCTACTTGAATACGATTGAAGATATCTATCGTTTAGAAACCCATAAAGAAGAAATTCTAGCGATGGAAGGCTTTAAAGAAAAGAGTTATCAAAAGTTAATCGATGCGATTGAAGCAAGTAAACAACATCCATTAGAAGACTTAGTCTATGGACTTGGTATTCGTCAAGTTGGGAAAAAAGCTGCCAAGGTATTGGCGAAACATTTCTTGACGATGGATGCTTTGATGAGTGCGCAACTTGACGATTTGATCAATATTAAAGATATTGGTGAAATTACGGCAAAAAGCATTGTGGCATTCTTTAGAGAGCCAAAAAACATTGCGTTAATCGATCAATTAAAAGCATATGGATTAACGATGGAAACAGAAAAAGAAGAGATTAAAGAAAATCTCTTTACGAATAAAACCGTTGTCTTAACAGGAAGTTTGCAACAGATGACAAGAAATGAAGCAAAAGCAATTCTTGAATCCTTTGGTGCAAATGTGAGTGGTTCTGTATCGAAGAAAACAGACCTTGTCATCTATGGAGAAGCAGCAGGAAGCAAGCTTACGAAAGCAAATCAACTTGGTGTGGCAACCATGGATGAAGCAACCTTCTTAGCGGAGGTGAAACAATCATGAAACTAAAGAAATTACTACTTGTCGCAATGACATTATTACTCGTTGTATCTGGTTGTGGAAAACATGAGAACAAGAAGAAAGGTAGTCAAGAAGAAACGGTCGTAGTCAAAGAAGGTGACTATGCAGCATCTCTACCATTTGAAGCAAGTTCATCAAGAATTAAACATTCACAGATCTCAACGAATTTAAATGAGACGATGATCATTGGTACAGGATTGATGAATCTTTCAAAAGAATACTTTGATCCAAATACCTATAACTATAAAGAAGGACAATTTTTAACGTATGATGCCCTAGATGCCACAGGAGAAGATCGTGTTGGTTTATTAGGAAGAACGAGTGAGCGTAATCCAAATGGGATGAATCTTGCGATTGATACGGAGATTGATACCGATAGTGGAATGAAAAAAATTGGGCCAACTGATGTATTATTGATTGATATTTATGAGCTAGACTGGTATGATGGTAAGGATTTAGAAGGCATTTCATTAGGTATTGTGTTAAATGATAAAATCGGTGATGCCATTAAACCTGACATCGTAAAAGACGATAAATTGCGTGCTTATGGAGAAGAAGTAGGACGTAAAACTGTTAGTTATTTACGAAAGACACACCCTGAAATTGGTCAAAAGACACCAATTTATGTGGCGTTGTTTAAAGAAAGTGGAGTGAATACGGTATTACCGGGAACGTTTATTGAAGAAGCGTATTTTAAATCAAAAACGATTGGTCAATATACGAAAATAGATGAAGAATGGGCATTGTTCCCTAGTCCACAAGCAAGTTCTTTGGATCAAGAAAGTGCACAAGATTTTCAACAAGTCATTCAAGAAATTCAAAGGTTCTTCCCTGAAGATACATCGATTATCGGAACAGGAAAATTTGTGGATAAAAGCTTGGATATGTTGAATATCAAGGTGAGCATGCATGCAAAGACGTGGGCAGAAGCAAATGCCATGATTCAAAAAGTGAATTCTTCTTTATCACTCATAAAAAATAAATATGTGCGATTAAAAGTGAGCATGTACAGTGATGATGTTTTAATCGCAGCCATTGAGCGAGAAAGAGATAGTAACAAGACAACCGTTATTCAGTTAATTGATTAGGAGGAGCATATGGAAAGTTTTACAACAGAGTATTTTAAAAAACTTGCACACGATATCATGTTTGATATTAGTGATCAAGAAGCAGATGAACTAAAAACTCAATTTGCGGAACTTGTATCCCAAATTGAAGTATTAGATGAAATCGATACGAATGGGGTAGAAGAAATGGTATATCCATTTGAAGCCGAAACGTATTTCTTACGTGAAGACAAAGTGGATCATGTCATTTCACAAGAAGATGCATTGAAGAATGCAAAATCAGTAAGAGCAGGACATGTTCATGTTCCTAAGGTGGTGAAGTAAGATGGATTTTGAAAGAATTTCAAGAGAAGATGTAAATACACGTGTAGAAACTGCATGCAATCGTGCAAAAGAAAGCCAAGAAAAATTAAATGCAGTTGTGACATTTGTGGATGTACAAGAACAATTAGATGCATTACAAAACATTGATTCAAGTGCACCTTTATACGGTATGCCAATCGTATTAAAAGACAATGTCAATATGAAAGGGGTACGTACAACAGCAAGTTCTCGTATCTTAGATAACTATATTCCTATTTATGATGCACATATCACTGAAAAATTAAAAGCAGCTGGAGCTGTTGTGATTGCCAAAGCTAGCATGGATGAATTAGGAATGGGTGGTACAAACAAAAATGCTTATACTGGACCAGTTGCCAACTCATGGGATCAAACAAGAATTTCTGGAGGAAGCTCTGGAGGTAGTGCTGTTTTAGTAGCAAGTGGAATTGTCCCATTTGCGATTGGAACAGATACAGGGGACAGTGTTCGTAAACCTGCAGCATTCAATGGTATCATCGGTATGAAACCTACGTATGGTCGTATTTCTCGTTATGGAATCATTCCATATGCAAGTAGCTTAGACCATGTTGGATATTTTGCGACAGCTATGAAAGATGCTGCATTAGCTCTTGAAGTATTAGCTGGTCGTGATGATCGCGATATGACAAGTTCAAATCGTGAAGTAGAAGCTTATGCTACAAACTTAGATAGTGATTTAACTGGAAAGAAAATCGCTGTTTTAGATAATGTTCAAAATGTGATTACAAATGAAGAAGTAAAAGCAAACTTTGATCAATTGATGAAAAAATTAGAAGATCGTGGTGCAATCGTTGAACATGTGACATTCGATGATAAATTAATGCACGCAATCTTACCTGTTTACTATATTATTGCGAATGCAGAAGCAACAGCAAACCACTCTAACTTAGATGGTATTCGTTTTGGTATGCGTGAAGATGGGGCAAGTGTTGAAGAAGTGATGATCAACTCTCGTACAAAAGGATTAAGTTCTAATGTACGTAAACGTTTCGTAATCGGAAGTTACTCATTATTTGAAGCAAACCAAGAAAAAATCTTCCGCAAAGCACAAAAAGTTCGTCGCTTAATCGTTGAAGAATTAAGCCATGCACTAGATGCTTATGATGTAGTGATCGCAAGTGCATGTGGTGGTATTGCTCCTAAGATGGACAATGTAGATGATCCAAATGTGAGTGCAGATCCACTAGTAAGCGAAAACTATATGGCAATCGCAAACTTCTCAGGATATCCAAGTATCACCATTCCTACAGGATTTGCGCAAGGAATGCCAATTGGTATTAACATGACAGCGAAACCATTCGCAGAACAAACATTGTTTAATATCGGTGCTGCTATTGAAGAAGAAACAGGATTAAAAGGAAATGATGTGGAGGTGGACGCATGAATTACGAAACAGTCATAGGAATTGAAATCCACTGCGAATTAAAAACAAAAACAAAAATGTTCTCATCTGCTCCAGTATCTTTTGGAGAAGTTGCCAACACTTGTACAAATGAAGTGGATTTAGGGCATCCTGGAACATTACCATGTGTAAATAAAGATGCTGTACGTTTAGCAATTAAAGCAGCAACAGCAATGAAGTGTACAATCGATCCACTTGTGAAATTTGATCGTAAAAACTATTACTATTCTGACTTACCAAAAGGGTATCAGATTACACAACAATTCCATCCAATTGGAAGAAATGGTATCATCACCATCGAAACAAAAGATGGTGGTACAAAAGATATTCGTATCAACCGTATCCATATGGAAGAAGATACGGCAAAACAGTTCCACTCAGATGCAGGATCATTAATTGACTTCAACCGTGCTGGAACACCATTGATTGAAATCGTTAGTGAACCAGATATTCGTAACGGTGCAGAAGCTGCAGCTTATGTAGAAAAACTTAGAACTTTATTATATTACCTAGGTGTTTCTGATGTTAAGATGGAAGAAGGAAGCATGCGTTGTGATGTCAATGTTTCTATTCGTGAAGTTGGAAGCGAAACATTTGGTACAAAAACAGAAGTTAAAAACTTAAACTCAATCTCTAACGTACAAAAAGCAATCGATGCAGAAATGGAACGTCAAATTGCTTTAGTAAGCAATGGAGAACGTGTGATTCAAGCGACTCGTCGTTATGATGAAACACAAAAAACTACGATCTTGATGCGTAAAAAAGAAGGGGATGTGGATTACAAATTCTTCCCAGACCCAAATATTCCACCAATTCGCTTAGATGCAGAATGGATTAAAAACATTCAAGATAACATGGAAGAATTACCAGACGAACGTAAAGCACGTTACATGGATTCTTATGGAATCAAAGAATACGATGCTAGCGTCCTAGTTAATAACCGTGAATTAGGTGACTTCTATGATGACGTTTGTCAATATACAAAGAACTACAAGAAAGTTGCCAACTGGGTCATCGTTGAATTACCTGCTGCTTTAAACAAAGACAACATCAAATTTGCTGACAACCCATGTGATCCAAAACACTTAGCTACTATGGTTGATATGGTAGAAGCTGGAGAAATCTCTGGTAAACAAGCAAAAGTAGTCTTTGAAGAAGTGATGAAAGGTAAAGATCCTAAGAAAGTTGCGGAAGAAAAAGGTATGAAACAGATGTCTGATTCAAATGCTTTATTAGAAATCGTAACAAGTGTATTGGATGCAAACCCTAAATCAATTGAAGACTTCAAAAACGGTAAAGATCGTGCTGTAGGCTTCCTTGTTGGTCAAGTTATGAAAGCTAGTAAGGGACAAGCAAACCCTGCTATGACAAATAAATTAATTAAGGAAGAATTAAATAAAAGATAGCTTTTTAAAGGTAAATTTAGTAAAATAAGATATGTCAAGGAGTGATGATATGACAAAGAAAGTAAATAGTAAAAAAAGCACACTGGATAAAAAATCAAAAATCTTATATTCGGCTGCCGTTATTGTGATTTTAATTCCTTTGCTACTTCTAGGATATATTTATTTAAGCACAAAAGAAAATGCTGGTGTTCCTACAGTTGGAAATCGCTTCAGTGATGAATTAGATCCAGCAATCACGGATGGTCAACTTGATCAAGTGAGAGAAACACTAAAATATGATCAAGCACAATTCGTAGAAGTAAACTTAAAAAGTGCAACACTTAGAATTACCATTGATCTTGCAGACAATGCAAATAACGATCAAGTAACTTCTGTGTTAGAAGATGCGTATGATAAAGTTACTAAAATCTTACCAGAAGATACATACTTCACAAATAAAGAAGGAGTAAAAATGTATGACTTAGAAATAAGTGCTTATAACTTTATTCCTGAAGATGACAATACAAATGGTTGGGTTTATAAATCCAAACTAAAAAATGCGGCAAATGAGAAATCACATGTCGATGTCTTAAGTTCTCCAAAGAACGAAGAAGTATCCGATACGATTGAAAAGGATCAAAGCAAGATTAAATAAAACAAAAAGGGCGCAACGCCCTTTTTTAAGGAGCTAGGGAAGATGAAGAAAAATGAACATGTAACAGCAACCTGCACCGGTTATACAAAAGATGGACATGGTGTTGTAAAAATAGATGGATATCCTTTATTTGTGAAGGGTATGATGAAAGATGAAACAGCAGAATTAGTCGTTACGATGGCAAAGAAAACCTATGGGTATGCAAGAGCATTAAACTATACGACATGCAATGAAAATCGTGTAGAACCATTCTGTAAACTTGCGAAACAATGTGGTGGTTGTCAACTACAACATATGAACTATGAAGAACAATTAAACTTCAAGAAACAAAAAGTACAAGATGTCATTGATCGCATTGCGAAATTAGACATTCAAGTACAAGATGTGTTAGGTATGCAAGAACCATATTACTATCGTAATAAAGGACAAATCCCTGTTGGTGTATCCGAACAAGGAGTTGTGACTGGATTCTATCGCATTCATTCCAATACCATCATTGATATGGACCACTGTGGAATTCAGAGTCAGATGATTAACAGAGTATTAGTTGAAATGCGCAAGCTACTAAACAAATATAAAAATGCTGAAGTCTTCCGACATCTATTAGTCAAACATGCCTTTGTAACCAATGAGGTTATGGTCGTGTTCATCACTCGTAAAAAAGACTTCAAAGGAAAACTAGAAATGGCACAAGAACTTGCACAAGCAATTCCTGAAATTAAAAGTGTCATTGTCAATGTGAATACAAGAACAGACAATGTCATTCTTGGACAAGATGAATATGTCATCTATGGACAAGACTATATCACAGATGAAATTGATCACTTGAAGTTTCACATTTCAGCAAAATCCTTCTACCAAGTCAATCCCGTACAAACCAATGTGCTTTATCATAAAGCATTAGAATACTGTGCTCTAAAAGGCAATGAAACCGTCATTGACTTATATTGTGGAGTGGGAACAATTTCCATGTTCTTAGCTAAAAAAGCAGGACATGTCATCGGTATTGAAATTGTTGAACAAGCTATTGAAAATGCCAAAGAAAATGCAGCTTTGAATGGTTTAGACAACATTGACTTTGTTTGTAGTGATGCCGCAAGTTATGCGAAGAAACTAAGTGATGAAGGACTTCATCCAGATGTTGTTGTGGTCGATCCACCTCGTAAGGGTTGTGATCAAGTAACCATCGATAGCATCGTAAAGATGAATCCAGATCGCATCGTTTATGTTTCTTGTGATCCAGCAACACTTGCACGTGACTTACAAATCTTTGAAACGTTAAACTATCACTGTCATATCGTACAACCAGTCGATATGTTCCCTCATACTCACCACATTGAAAATGTCGTGTGGATGTCAAAAGAGAAATAATCCCTATTATTTTAGTATAGGAGGTTGAACTATGAAGAAGGAATGTTTTAAACAACAAGTCGTCAGTGGAATTCTAGGTAGTGTTATTGGTGATGCACTAGGCGTTCCAGGTGAATTCTTGTCTCGTGAAGAATTAATGGAAGAACCCATTGTGACGATGACATCTGGTGGCGTTCATGATCAACGGATTGGTACATGGTCAGATGATACAAGTATGACACTTTGTACCATTGATTCATTACTTACCCATGGATTTGATTTCCAAGATCAAATGCAACGCTTTTATGATTGGTTATGGAATGCAAATTATACTGCACACGATGAAGTCTTTGATGTAGGTGGCGCAACAAGAGAATCTATTTTTCGCTTTGTGAAAGGAACACCTGCCTTAGCATGTGGTTCAAAAGCGGAATATTCTTGTGGTAATGGCTCACTGATGCGTATTTTCCCAACCGTGATGTATATTATTGGTCATTATGGCAATACGACAATTGATGATCGAGCTGCTCAAATCATTCATAACACTTCAAGATGCACCCACGCTCATCCAACATGTTTGATGGCTTGTGGACTATTCTTCAGCGTTGTAGCTTCACTATCAACTGCAAGTGATCCTCGATTTGCGATTAAACAAGGTATTAAGCAAGGACTTGCTTATTATAAAGATAAAGATGAATTTACGCATGTCTATAATAAATTCACCTTCTTATTAAACATCGATCAATGGAGTGTCAACGATGTAAAGAGTAGTGGCTATGTTATAGATACGCTACAAGCTGCACTTTGGTGTCTATATACTTCTAATAACTTGAAAGAGTGTTTATTAAAAGCAGTCAACTTAGGAGAAGATACGGACACAGTAGGAGCGGTAACTGGCGCCATTGCTGGAATGTGGTTTAAAGAAGAACAAATTCCAACAGACTGGAAAAACGTTACTGTAAACTATGAGAAAATTAAACAACTAAGCCTTCAATTTTCTCATGCTTGTTTAAACGACTAATTTTATTTTAAATACAACATCTATCGTTAAAAATAGATGTTTTTTTATGCCACAGCATAAAGGATGTCGATTTTAAACAAGATTGAGTGTTTACTCTTGACTCTAGTATTATGCTAGAGTTTATACTATACATGCGAAGAACGCAAGGAGACTACATATGTTAAGAAAAAATATAAACGATATGATTTCTTATATACGAGATCATGTTTCATTATCAAAATCGATCACCATCTTTTTAGCAGCAGGACTACTAGCTTTTGGTCTATATAACGTACACTCTATCTCTGGGGTTACAGAGGGAGGAATTTTAGGTTTAACGCTCTTACTTGAATATTGGTTTCATATTTCACCATCTGTTTCTGGATTCATTATAAATGCTTTATCCTATTTCTTTGCTTGGAAGTTATTAGGTAAAACATTTATGCTTTATTCTATTGTTGCAAGTAGTGGATTCTCATTTTTCTATGCTATCTTTGAACGCTTTGATCCATTATTCCCTTCAATTGCCAATATGCCACTAGTAGCAGCAATTGTGGGAGGATTATTTGTAGGTATCAGCTGTGGAATCTGTGTTAAATGTGGCGCAGCTACAGGTGGAGATGATGCTTTAGCCATGGCTATTTCAAAACAGACAGGATTTAAAATCGATCATATTTATCTATTATCCGATCTTTCCATCCTATTCTTCTCTTTATCATACATTCCACTTCATCGTATTATCTACTCTTTAATCACTGTTGTGATCTCAGGAAAATTGATTGGTATCATTGTGAATGTCAATCTAAATGTGAAAGAAGCGTTTGTGAAAGCTCGATTAATCTTTTCTAGTTTATCTATGAAAAGACTGTAACGTAAGGATTTTATTCCCGTTTCCATCTACTTATATCGTATCTATTTGTGAGGAGGTAGATACTGATGTCTATATTAGATGCATTCAATGATGAAGCAGGGAAAGAAAATTTAGGAAAAGGAAAATACAAAGTGATGCAGGTTGTATTACGTGAAAAGTTGATTGGGAAAGGAATGAAGAATTTCACGGAAATTGAAGATATTTGTAATCGAGAGTTTCAAAGAGGATATCGATTGCATACATTTGGACAATCAACTGCACATTCCACTGGATTTGGTGGAGGAGATCGTGTCATTTGTAATCTTGTATTCGAAAGAATTGACTAGGCGAATCTTAATGATTCGCTTTTTTGTACAATTTAACTAAATTTTTTGTTACTTTTTGGCAATAATCACCAAATATAAATTATTTGTGTTATCCTTTACATAGGCAATAAAATAACACTAAGAATGGAGGATGAGATGCATGACAAAAAGTAAAAAAATAATAACATGTATACTTAGCTTGCTATTATTACTATTTTTTACTCAAGAAAGGACATACGCTGAAGAACTAGAAGAAGAGCGAGAATTGATTGTAACGGAAGAAAATGTTCCAGATCCTAATTTTCGAGATTACATCAAAACATTACCAGGTGGAGAGGACTTGTATTTTACACATGATGAATTAGAAAAGATTACGGTAATTGCATGCTCTGGTGATGGTAAATCTAATAAGAAAATTAAGAGTTTAAAAGGAATTGAGCTCTTTACCTATTTAACATACTTAGATGTGGAAAATCAATTGTTAACAGAATTAGATTTAAGTCAAAATAAAGCAATCGAAGAAGTCTATTGCAAGAATAACAAATTAAATAAATTAACGATTACA
>SAMEA104404100__coassemble_266_pt1 | contig 62218 bp, 22 predicted proteins | sample SAMEA104404100__metabat2_high_PE_039 | metagenome-assembled genome bin SAMEA104404100 (sample SAMEA104404100) | Balaenoptera acutorostrata | reverse complement strand
CATGGAATGTGAAAAACTTCAACGATGATAAGAGCTGGAAAGATTCTTTCAAATACATCGATGAAGATGCAAGCGAAGAATTAGCAATCTTAGCAAAACATATGTCAGACCCTGCTCCAAATGGACATGGTTTAGTTTTAGCTGAAAGTGAAGACTTAAAACCTTTATTAGATTCATTCTTGGCAAAATTATCAACTGATACATTAACAGATGAAGATTATAATAAATTAATCCGTGAATTTGAAATCATTGAAGCTGCATGTACAGATTTCCACAAAAAATCTAAAAATGAAAAATTAAAAGAAGAATTATTACCATTCACAAATTCTTTAACTGATCTTTCTCAAGCTGCTGTTGCATTCATTAAAACAAAACGTGCAATCGCTGCTGGAAATGCATTTGATGTTTGGAGTTACTACTCACAAGCTTCATCAAACTTTGCATTAAGTAAAGATCACCAACGTATTACTTTAGGTGGTACAAAAGCTGCATTACCTGGAGCAAAACGTATTATTCCATTCGTAAACGAATTAAACAAACAATTATCACCAATCGTCAACGCAATGTTAGATGATTCTAAACTAAGCGTAAACGTTATTACAAACCGTAACGATATGCCTGAAGATGCATTAGCATTATTAACAGATAATGATGAAGCAACTGAAGTAGTCTTAAAATCACCAAGTTCAACAAAAGCTGGTGACTATGTTGGATTATCATTCTCTAAACCTGTGACTATGAATGATGTCACATTCAAAATGGGACAATCAGGAAACATCCACGATACATTCAACAAAGCAAAACTACAATATAGTGTTGATGGAAAAGAATGGATCGACTTAGAAGGAACTGCTTATACAGATGGTAGAGCGGTTGTTTCTAAAGAAGGATTAAACTTAAAAGTAAAAGGTGTTCGTATTATTTCAACAGAAGACAAAGGAAATATGTGGTTAGGTATTCGCGATATCATCGTAAATAAAGATAGCTATGAAAAACCAGATGAATCAACTGTTAAATTATTAGGTACTCCAATCTATAACACAGCAAACATGACAATCAAAGCTGGTTCATTATCACAATTAACAGATGGTAATAAAACTGCATTTGCTGCTTTCGCAAAAGGTCCTTATGAAGATCCAAATCGTGACACAACTCTTGTTGGTGCATGGGTAGGATTAGAATTTGCTCAACCTACAAAATTAAACCGTTTCGTTGTTGCGCAAGGTTCTAACGATGCTAAAAATGATACAATCAAACAAGCAAAAGTAGAATATACAGAAGATGGACAAACATGGCATGAAATCAAATCATATACAAATCTTGGTATGAATTTTGATGTTACTTTCCCAGAAATCACTGCAAAACAAATTCGTTTTGTAAACACTCACGCTGAACCAGTTTGGTGGAGAGTTCGTGAAGTAGAAGCATACCATGGTAAAGAAGCAATTACGTTACAGCCAACAATGAGTGTTTCTCCAAATATGAATCACATTTATAGTGGATCATTTGATGATGTACTAGATGGTAATGATTCAACATTCGTATGGCTTGAAGGTGATGGTAGAGGAAATACAAAAGTAGGAGACTATGCTTTATTTGACTTAGGTAAAGCCGTTTACTTAAATGAAATTCACTTTGCTCAAGCACCTGATGGTGGAGACTATTGGAAAAAATATGATGTAGAAGTATCTCTAGATGGAACAAAATTCACTACAATCGGTACTTATACAGATCGCGTATTCAATATTGATGTAACAGACCAAAACGTCTTTGCAAAATATGTACGCTTCAAAAACGTAAACACAAATGACTGCTGGATCAAACTTGCTGAGTTTAGTGTAACTGCTTCTAATACTGCTTACCGCTCATTAGAAAAACTTTATACGAACTTAGATGTTGATTCTATGCCTAGTGTATCTGTAGTAGAAAAAGCAGATAAAACAAGCATTAAAAATGCTGGTGAAATCACATTACAACCAAATGATTACCTTGGTGTAAAATTATCTCGTATCAAAGACTTAACAAACGTTGATGTGACAACTGCTGAAGGATTAAGCGTTGAAACATCATTAAATGGTAAAGTTTGGACAACCGTATCAAGCAAATTAGAAGATGCTCGTTATGTACGTGTCATCAATAAATCAAGTGCTCCTGTAACATTCACATTAGATACATTCGTAGTTGAATCTTATGAAGTAGAAGCAATTCATGTTGAAGCAACAAACTTTGGTGACAAAGCTTCTCACTTAAAAGCATTCGATAAAGACCGTGCTAGTGAAGCAGTCTTACAAGGAAGCCAAGTAAAAGGTAACTATATTACTTATGACTTAGGACAAATCATTGATCTTGATTCATTAAAAATCGTATTACACGATAGTACAACAGACTTCCCACGTCACGCTAAAATCTCTGTTTCAACAGATAACAAAACTTGGGAAGAAGTTATGTTAATCGGTGAACAAGACAAAGAAAACCCTGGTGAAGCAGATGATGCAGATAACATTAATGAAGTATTCCCATTACATGAAATTTCATATAATGCAAAATTAGCTGACAACATCAACAAACAAGCTCGTTTCATCAAATTTGAAATCACTAGAAACAAAGCTGGTGCTGACAAATGGGTACGTATTCGTGAAATCGAATTAAATGGTGGAAGCTTATTCTTACCAGAAGAAAACAACCCAACTGTTATCGGAAATACTCCAGAAGTAAAAGATAGCGAAAACAACTACTTATCAAGTTTAGTTGATGGAAACGTTTCTACAACTTATCAACCATTAACTGATAAAGCTGGTTCTTATACTTACCGCTTATCAGAAAATACAAGCTTTAGCAAATTGACAATTCTTCAAAGTCCATCTGTTGTATCAAATGCAGTCGTAAGCGCAGAAGTGATTTCAAATGCTAGAGGAACTGTTCAAACAGTAACATTAGGTACATTATCAAGCAGTTTAAATGAATTCAATGTAAGCTCATTTGCAGATGTATTATCTGTAACAATCGCTTGGGATGCTAACAAAGCTCCATTAATTCATGAAATTATCACAAGTAAAGCAGAATTACCAGTAGTTAATAAAGATGCTTTAAGAACAGCAATCGAAGCTGCAAACGCAGTTAATAAAGATGTATTAACTCCAGCTAGCCGCAAAGCAATCGAAGATGCTGTTGCTTTAGGAAATGAAATCTTAGCAAGTGATTACGCTACACAAACAATGGTTGATTCAGTTGCTGCTCAAATCAATGAAGCAATCAAAAACAAAGTTGAAAAACCAAACATGGCTGCATTTGATGAAGCAATCGCTGCAGCTACAGCAAATGTATTAGCAAAAGAAAACTACTTAGCTAACACATACAAAGCATACGAAAAAGCAATGGCTAAAGTAGCTGCTGCAAAAGCTAACGAAAACGTATCTCAAAAAGAATTAGATGCAATCGTTGCTGAAGTAGAAGCTAGCGTTGCTGGATTAGTATACGAAGTAAATAGCATTGAAGAATTAAAAACTGTATACGCTTCTGCAAGTGCAATCAAACAAGGAAGCTACACAGAAGCAAGCTTTGCTGCATTACAAACTGCTTTAGCAAGTGCTAAAGAAGTCATCGATGCAGATGCTGCAACTCGTCAAAATCCTGAAACTGTGAAAGCTGCAACTGCTGCAATCCAACAAGCAATCGAAGGTTTAAAAATTGCTAAGATTGAAGTTGCTGCTGCATCAATCAGCTTAGAAGGAAATATCGCATTAAACTTCTACTTCCGTGTACCAACAAATGTATTAAATGATGAAGATGCATATGTTGAATTCGCAAGAGAAGATGGATCTAAAGAAATCGTTATGATGAAGGATATCAAAGCAAAAACTGTTGAATATAAAGGTGAAACATTATACGGTGCATCTGTGAAAATGGTTGCTCGTGAAATGACTGACACTGTAACACCAACATATTATGTAACAAATCCTGAAACAAACGAATATGATGTAACAACTGGTGATGCATATCGCGTTGTTGATTATGCACAATACGTGTTAACTCATACATCAGAATTCAAACCAGAAGCAATCAACGTTGTAAAAGCAATGTTAAACTATGGTAGTGAAGCACAAACTCACTTCAACTATAAGAAAGATACATTAGCAAACGCATCATTATCAGCAGAAGACAAAACGTATGATGATGTAACAGCAGATACTCTTGCTTCTTATGCTCCAAAGATGGAAGGAAGCTTAACAGGCTTAACTTACCATGGATCAAGTGTTCTATTAAAATCTGAAACTACAATTTCTCACTACTTCACATTAGCTGAAGGTGCAAACATTGAAGATTACACATTCACATTAAAAGGACAAGAAGACAAAGTTCTTACTCCAAAATTAGTTGGTGGAAAATATGTAATCAACATTGAAAACATCTATGCTAAAAACTTAGGTGAAAACTATGTTGTAGAAGTAAGTACAAAAGATCACACAGAAACATTCAAAGCAAGCTGCAGCGTATTATCATATGCTAGAGCTGTTATGAATGATGAAAAACAACCAGAAGAATTAAAAACAGTAGTAAAAGCATTATACCAATATAACCAAGCTGCAATTGCTTATGCAAATGCAAAATAGTTAATTTGTCTAGACTGTGTCATCGGTTTAATACCGAAGGCACAGTCTTTTTTCTTTTTAACTATAAAATGAAAGAATAAAACAGAACATATATACATATACTTTTATACAATTTATTACAATATTAAAAACGAAGGACCATTGTATGAAAATCTTCAGTAATATTGTAATAAATTGTAGATTATGAAGTAGTGAAAACTAACAAACTACAAACATAGTCTATATATGTACATAAATATAATTTATTGCTATTTATTGAAATAATACATTTTATACAAAAATAAGCTTGTTTCAAGTCTGAATTCATGGTATAATGCAAACGTTTTCGGTAAACGCTTGCACCTTGAAGTGTGATAAAACTGCTTGCTTTGTGATAAATCCCCAAAATCTAGGATGAGTTAATTTTGTTCACAAAGTATCTTTTTTTTAAGCGTTTACTACATATATAGGAGGAAAATATGAAAAACAAACTTACAAAGCTGATCTTATCAGCAGCGATGCTTGTTACTGCAGTACTTCCTGGTCTTACAACGATTGAAGCAAGTACAAAAGCAGCAGCTGCGCAAAGCGAGTATGAAATCTATCCACTTCCTCACAATGTAGAATATCAGTCAAATGACTATATGGTTACAAAAAATGTGAATGTGGTATATGATGAAAAAATCGACCAAGTAACAAAAAATCGATTAAATGAAGTGTTAAGTAGTAAAAACAAAGAAGTAACAACATCTCTTGAAAAGAAATCAGGAATGACAAACATCCTTGTTGGTGTATACAACTCTGGTTCTTATGTTGATACTTATGTGCAAGAAAATTATACAATTGATAAAAGTATTTATACAAAAGACGGTGCTCATTTCCTAGCATCAAACAACAACGAAATTGTTGTGTTAGGAAAAGACACAGATGCAGCGTTCTATGGGATTACAACGCTAAAACATGTATTTAACCAAATGCCTGGATCAACAATCCGTAACTTTACAATTCATGATTATGCAGATGTTGCAATTCGTGGATTCATCGAAGGATACTATGGTATTCCTTGGTCAAATGAAGATCGTATGTCATTGATGGAATTCGGTGGAGAATTCAAAATGACTTCTTATATCTTTGCTCCAAAAGATGATCCATACCACAAAGACAAATGGCGTGAAGATTATCCAGTAGCAGAGTTAGAAAAAATCAAAGAAATGGTTGCAGTTGGAAATGCTAGCAAATGCCGTTTCGTTTGGACAGCTCACCCATTCATGGGAGGATTTGATCCTAACCAAGTAGACAGCGAAATCGCTGCATTATTACATAAATTCGATCAATTATATGAAGCTGGTGTTCGTCAATTTGGTGTATTAGGGGATGACGTTGGTAACTTACCACGTGAAATCGTAATCCAAATGATGAATGCCGTATCTCAATGGGCAAAAGAGAAAAAAGACGTATATGATACAGTATTTTGTCCAGGTGGATACAACCATGCTTGGCAAGGGGATTATTCTGAATTAAATCAATACGATGCTGGTTTCCCAGATGATGTTCAAATTTTCTGGACTGGTGAAGCAGTATGTCAACCAATCGAACAAAAAACATTAGAACACTTTAGAAGACACAGAAAAACTGGTGAAACTGATCGTCGTTCTCCATTATTCTGGTTAAACTGGCCAGTTAACGATATCAACATGAGTCGTTTAATGATGGGAAAAGGAAGCTTATTACACACAGATATCAATGTAGAAGACTTAGCTGGTGCGGTAACAAACCCAATGCAAGATGCCCAAGCTAGTAAAGTTGCTATCTTTGCAGTAGCTGACTATGCATGGAATGTGAAAAACTTCAACGATGATAAGAGCTGGAAAGATTCTTTCAAATATATCGATGAAGATGCAAGCGAAGAATTATCAGTATTAGCAAAACATATGTCAGACCCTTCTCCAAACGGACATGGTTTAGTATTAGGAGAAAGTGAAGACTTAAAACCTTTATTAGATTCATTCTTAGCAAAATTATCAACTGATTCATTAACTGATGAAGACTATGATAACTTAATTCGTGAATTCGAAATCATTAAAACTGCATGTGTAGATTTCCACAAAAAATCTAAAAATGCAAAATTAAAAGAAGAATTATTACCATTTACATTGTCACTTGGTGATCAAGCAGATGCTGCAATCGCCTTCATCAAAACACAACGTGCAATCGCTGATGGAAACGCATTTGCTGTTTGGAGCAACTACTCATTTGCTTCATCTAAATTAAGTGCAAGTAAATCACACTTACGTGTAAAATTAGGTGGAATGCAAGCTGCATTACCTGGAGCAAAACGTATTACACCATTCATCAATGAATTAAATAAACAATTAGCACCAATCGTTAACTCAATGATTGATGATTCAAAACAAATTGTTAATGTTGTTACAAACCGTAACGATATGCCTGACAATGCATTAGCATTATTAACAGATAATGATGAAGCAACTCAAGTAATCTTAAAATCACCAAGTTCAACAAAAGCTGGTGACTATGTAGGATTAACATTCAGTAAAGCAATCACATTAAATGATGTAACATTCAAAATGGGACAATCAGGAAACATCCACGATACATTCAACAAAGCCAAACTACAATATAGTGTTAATGGAAAAGAATGGATCGACTTAGAAGGAACTGCTTATACAGATGGTAGAGCGGTTGTTTCTAAAGAAGGATTAAACTTAAAAGTAAAAGGTGTTCGTATTATTTCAACAGAAGACAAAGGAAATATGTGGTTAGGTATTCGCGATATCATCGTGAATAAAGATAGCTATGTAAAACCTGAAGAACCTGCTAAAAAAGTAGAAGGAACTGCTATCTACAACGAATCAAAAATGACAATTCGTTCAGGAAGCGTTTCTCAATTGACAGATGGTAACAAATCTGCATATGCTGCTTTCGCAAAAGGTCCTTATCAAGATCCAGATCGTGACACAACAATTGTTGATGCATGGGTAGGATTAGAATTTGCTCAACCAACAACAATCAACCGTTTCGTTCTTGAACAAGGTTCTGATGATGCAAAAGGTGATATTATCAAACAAGCTCGTTTAGAATATAGCGCTGATGGAGAACATTGGACAACAATTAAATCTGTTGAAAACCTTGGAATGAGCGTTGATATTACATTCCCTGCAGTAACTGCTAAAAAAATTCGCTTAGTAAATACGCATGCTGAACCAGTTTGGTGGAGAGTTCGTGAAGTAGAAGCATATGCTGGTAAACAAGAATTAGTATTAAACCCAACATTAAGTGTTTCTAACAACTTAAACCATGTACACCAAGGATCTTTTGATTTAGTACAAGATGGTAAAGACAACACATTCGTATGGTTAAAAGGACCAAACAATGGAAATGCTCAAATCAACGACTACATCCAATTAGATTTAGGACAAGTTGTATACTTAAATGAAGTGCACTTCGCACAAGCTCCAGATGGAAGCGACTTATTTGCTGGATATGATTTAGAAGTATCTACAGATGGAAGAGAATTCAAAAAAGTAGCAAGTTACAGTGATCGTGTATTAGATGTTGATTTAACTACAAGCAACATCCAAGCTCAATATGTACGTATGAAAAATACAAAAACTACTGATCATTGGATTAAAATTGCTGAATTTAGCGTAACTGCTTCAGATAGCGCTAATCGTAATTTAGGTAACTTATATACAAACATGAACGTAGATGGAAACAAATCAATTACTGTAAATCCATCATTAAACAAAACAACAATCACAAATGCTGGTGAATTGACATTACAACCAAATGATTACTTAGGTGTTAAATTAGAACGCATTAAAGACTTAACAAATGTTGATGTAACAACTGCTGAAGGATTAAGCGTTGAAACATCATTAAATGGTAAAGTTTGGACAACTGTATCAGGTGATTTAGAAGATGCTCGTTATGTACGTATCATCAATAAATCAAGTGCTCCTGTTACATTCACATTAGACAAATTCGTAGTAGAATCATTCGAAGTTGAAGCTTTACATGTTGAAGATACAAACTTTGGAGATAAAGGTTCTCACTTAAAAGCATTTGACAAAGATCGCTCTAGTGAAGCAGTCTTACAAGCTAGTCAAACAGCTGGAAGATTCATCACTTATGACTTAGGTCAAACAATCAATCTTGAATCATTAAAAATTGTATTACACGATAGTACAACTGATTATCCTCGTCATGCTAAAATCTCTGTTTCTACAAATAACAAAGATTGGCAAGAAGTTATGTTAATCGGTGAACAAGATAAAGAAAACAAAGGCGAAGCTAATAACGAAGATAATATTAATGACTTATTCCCATTACATGAAATTTCATACAATGCGAAATTAGCTGAAAATATTAATAAAGAAGCTCGTTATATCAAATTTGAAATCACTAGAAACAAAGCTGGTGCTGATAAATGGGTACGTATTCGTGAAATCGAATTAAATGGTGGAAACTTATTCTTACCTGAAAGCAACGATCCAACAATCATCGGTAACAATCCTGAAGTAAAAGATAGTGAAGCAAACTTCATGACTAGCATGATCGATGGTGATGTATCAACAACATACCAACCAAAAACTGATAAAGCAGGATCTTTCACTTACCGTTTATCAGAAAACACAAACATCTCTAAATTAACAATTCTTCAAAGCCCAACTGTTGTATCAAATGCAGTCGTAAGCGCAGAAGTGATCTCAAAAGCTAGAGGTGCTGTTCAAACAGTAACATTAGGTACATTATCAAGCAGTTTAAATGAATTTAACTTAAGCTCATTTGAAGATGTATTAAGTATCACTGTTTCTTGGGAAAATGGAAAAGCTCCAGTGATCCACGAAATGATCACTAGCAAATCAAAAGTTGAAACTGCTACAAAAGATAAATTATCTCAAGCAATCGAAGCTGCAGGTACTGTTAATAAAGATGTATTAACTCCAGCTAGCCGCAAAGCAATCGAAGATGCTGTTGCTTTAGGAAATGAAATCTTAGCAAGTGATTACGCTACACAAACAATGGTTGATTCAGTTGCTGCTCAAATCAATGAAGCAATCAAAAACAAAGTTGAAAAACCAAACATGGCTGCATTTGATGAAGCAATCGCTGCAGCTACAGCAAATGTATTAGCAAAAGAAAACTACTTAGCTAACACATACAAAGCATACGAAAAAGCAATGGCTAAAGTAGCTGCTGCAAAAGCTAACGAAAACGTATCTCAAAAAGAATTAGATGCAATCGTTGCTGAAGTAGAAGCTAGCGTTGCTGGATTAGTATACGAAGTAAATAGCATTGAAGAATTAAAAACTGTATACGCTTCTGCAAGTGCAATCAAACAAGGAAGCTACACAGAAGCAAGCTTTGCTGCATTACAAACTGCTTTAGCAAGTGCTAAAGAAGTCATCGATGCAGATGCTGCAACTCGTCAAAATCCTGAAACTGTGAAAGCTGCAACTGCTGCAATCCAACAAGCAATCGAAGGTTTAAAAATTGCTAAGATTGAAGTTGCTGCTGCATCAATCAGCTTAGAAGGAAATATCGCATTAAACTTCTACTTCCGTGTACCAACAAATGTATTAAATGATGAAGATGCATATGTTGAATTCGCAAGAGAAGATGGATCTAAAGAAATCGTTATGATGAAGGATATCAAAGCAAAAACTGTTGAATATAAAGGTGAAACATTATACGGTGCATCTGTGAAAATGGTTGCTCGTGAAATGACTGACACTGTAACACCAACATATTATGTAACAAATCCTGAAACAAACGAATATGATGTAACAACTGGTGATGCATATCGCGTTGTTGATTATGCACAATACGTGTTAACTCATACATCAGAATTCAAACCAGAAGCAATCAACGTTGTAAAAGCAATGTTAAACTATGGTAGTGAAGCACAAACTCACTTCAACTATAAGAAAGATACATTAGCAAACGCATCATTATCAGCAGAAGACAAAACGTATGATGATGTAACAGCAGATACTCTTGCTTCTTATGCTCCAAAGATGGAAGGAAGCTTAACAGGCTTAACTTACCATGGATCAAGTGTTCTATTAAAATCTGAAACTACAATTTCTCACTACTTCACATTAGCTGAAGGTGCAAACATTGAAGATTACACATTCACATTAAAAGGACAAGAAGACAAAGTTCTTACTCCAAAATTAGTTGGTGGAAAATATGTAATCAACATTGAAAACATCTATGCTAAAAACTTAGGTGAAAACTATGTTGTAGAAGTAAGTACAAAAGATCACACAGAAACATTCAAAGCAAGCTGCAGCGTATTATCATATGCTAGAGCTGTTATGAATGATGAAAAACAACCAGAAGAATTAAAAACAGTTGTAAAAGCATTATACAAATATAATCAAGCTGCAATTGCTTTCGCAAATGCAAAATAATTAATTTGTAAATGATATAAAAAATAGACTGCTTGGAATAAGGCTTTTAGCTTTAGCAAGCAGTCTTTTTTTGCGCAATATTTCTATAAATGTAGTTGAACCACTTTTATAGAAATTGTTTATAAAAATATACATAACAAGATATATACAAATTGTCAATTATGTGATATTCTTGTTAAGTAAAAGCGCTTTCTTTAGCGCTGAGATGGGAGATGGTAATATTCATAAAGATCGAAAGGAGTTGCTTATGTAAACACAAATCGAAAAAGGAGGAAACATTATGCTAAAGAAATTTGTGTCTTATGGCTTGAGTTTATTAATGGCAGTGAGCGTTATTGCTTCTAACCCATTCCAAATTCAAGCTGAGCAAACTGCATCTGCAAAGAGTGCAGATTTACAAGGTGTTAGCGAAGTTAAAGTTGATTCTAAACAAGATAATATTGTTTGGATTACCTTCAACAACGGGATGAAAGGAAAAGTTACTTTCCTAGATAATAACATTTTCCGTTATAACGTAGACCCAACTGGAAAATTTAGTGAATATGCGAAAGTACGTGATGGTTATCCCGATACAGCAAAAATTCAACAATATCCAGATAGTTCAAAAAATTATCTTCATCCTAGTGCAAGTGTTCAACAACTAGGCACTAGCTATAAAATCAAAGCAGGTGATGTCACAATCACATTTGATGAACAAGCGAAGATGAGTATTCAAGCGAAAGATAAAGTTGTTATGAGCGAAAAAGAATCATTAAAGGTTAGTTCAACAACAATCCAAACGCTAAACAAGAATGACAATGTGTCAGAACAGTTCTTTGGTGGCGGTACACAGAATGGTCGTATGATCCATACAAATAACGTCATCAATATTTCAAATGAAAGTGGATGGAATGATGGACAAGTATCAAGTCCAAACCCATTCTACTATACATCAAATGGATATGGTGTTTTAAGAAATACCTATGCATCTGGTAATTATGACTTTGGTGCAAAAGACAAGAGTAGTGTTGTTACAAAACATAGTGAAGATGAATTTGATGCTTACTATTTTGTATCAGACAAAACCGATACTCGAAGTGTTGTACAAGAGTTATTAAATGGTTACTTCAAAGTAACTGGTAATCCAGTTTTACTTCCTGAATATGCATTCTATCTAGGACATTTAAATGCATACAACCGTGATGCTTGGTCTCATGAAAACATTGGTAAAGCATGGGAAATCAAAGGAAATGGTCCTTATGATCAAGCAGGTACAACAACTTATGAACGTGGTGGAACCGGTACGGAATTAAAAGCTGGAGAAACAGCAGAAACATTAAATGGATATGGTCCAAGTGTTTCTACTCAATTAGTTCCTGAAGGTGTCTTATATTCACAAGAATTCTCAGCACGTGGTGTGTTAAATCAATATGTAGAACATGATATGCCATTTGGTTTCTTCTTACCAAATGATGGATATGGTGCTGGTTATGGTCAAAATGGATTTAAAGTAACTGGTGGTGTTGATTCTAATGGAAAGAGTTCACCTGAGCGTTTAGCAGCTGTTGCTGCAAACGTAGCCAACTTAAAAGATTTTGCGACTTATGCACAATCAAATGGTGTTGCGACTGGATTATGGACACAGAGTCAATTAGTTCCAGATTCAAATCCTAAGACAGAATGGCAATTATTACGTGACTTTGAAAATGAAGTTCGCGCAGGTGTCACAACATTAAAAACGGACGTTGCTTGGGTTGGTCCTGGTTATTCATTCCAATTAAGTGGTGTCAAACAAGCCTATGATATCGTAACTACGGTTGCATACGATGATGATCGTGCACATACTCGTCCAAATATTATTTCTCTTGATGGATGGGCAGGATCTCAGCGTTATAACTCTGTATGGACAGGAGATCAAGCTGGTGGTAACTGGGATTACATCCGTTTCCACATTCCAACATTTATTGGACAAGGCTTAGCAGGTAACCCTAATATTGGTACTGATATGGATGGTATCTGGGGTGGTGCTCCTGTTATCGCTACTCGTGATTATCAATGGAAATCATTTGCACCTCAAATGTTAGACATGGATGGTTGGGGAACTTATGCGAAAAAACCATTTACACATGGTGACCCATATACTGGTGTATCTCGTATGTATTTGAAAATGAAAGCAAGAATGATGCCTTATACCTATACAAATGCATATGCAGCTGCAAACATGGATACTGGAAACAATGATAAAGGTTTACCAATGGTTCGTGCGATGTTCTTAGAATATCCAAATGATCCAATGGCATATAGTGATTTAGTAAACTATCAATATATGTATGGAGAAAACTTATTAGTTGCTCCAATTTATCAAGATACAGATCAAGATGAAGATGTCATGAATGACATTCGTGATGGAATCTATTTACCAGATGCAAATCAAATTTGGATTGATTACTTCACAGGTGAACAATACCGTGGTGGAAAATTCATCGATAACTTTGATGCTCCATTATGGAAACTTCCATTATTCGTTAAAAACGGAGCAATTCTTCCAATGTTTGAAGAAAACAACTCTGCTTATAAAGTAGATCGTACAAAACGCTTTGTTGAATTCTGGCCTGAAGGATCTAGCGACTTTACAGCAATCGAAGATGATGGAACATACATCGAAAATAAAACAGATGATTCAAATAAGGAATATGGTGTGATCGATAACGTAAGTTATGGACCTCATGTTTCTACGAAATATACATCTGTTGTTAAAGATGGAGTTGCAACTTTAACTGCTAATAAAGCAACAGGATCTTACAATGGTTATGATGCAAATAAAGAAACAACATTCATCGTTAATGTATCAAAACAACCAACTTCATTAGTTGCCAAAAATGGCGCAACTACATTAAGTGAAGTAGCAGTTGATAGTAAAGAAGCATTTGATGCAGCAAAAGTTGATGCAGGAACATACGTGATGTTCTATGATGCACATCCAGAAATCGAAACTTATGCTTCAGCAGAAGAAACAAACTTAGCAAACATGGTTAAGAATGTAAAAGTTTCTCCTAAATTATATGTAAAATTTGCCGAAACAGATTCACAAGCAAATGCACAGACATTAGTGATCAATGGATTTGAAAACGATGGTAAATTAAACAAGGACACATTAAATAAAGAATTAGAAGCTCCTAAGAATGTAAAAGAATTAGAGGACTTAAAAACTCCTACAAGCATTACATTAGGTTGGGACTTAAATGAAGAAGCAAATGAATATCAAATCTTAGTTGATGGAACATTTGATGAACAAGGAAATGTAGAAAGTGGAATGCTTCACTCTGTACCTAGAGGATGTGCTTCATTCACAAATACAAATCTTAAATTCTTATCAAAACATAGTTATTATGTACGAAGTGTGAATGCAAAAGGACATTCTGCTTGGAGTCCAAAAGTAGAAGCAACTTCAGCTGATGATCCATATTGCGATACACCAGAACCTAATAAAATTACTTGGTCTGGTGATATTTGGGGAAGTCACACAGGTGAATTAGCCTTTGATAAGATCTTCCAAACAGGTGATGGTGGATTCCACTCTAACCATGGTGGTGTCAATGAAACATTAACAGTTGACTATGGTTATGCTTATCTATTTGACTATATTGAATTCTATCCTCGTACTGATGCAGGAAATGGTACACCAGAAGATATGATTGTTGAAACAAGTTTAGATGGTGTACACTGGCTTCAACATGGTAACAAGATGGATGCAAAAGGAAATAAATATTATCATTGTACACCAGATGCTACAATGAAAGTAATTGACTTAAGTGATCCATTTAAGACAGACAACCAAAAACAATATATCGGAGCTCGTTATATTCGTTTCACACCTACAAAGACTGTAGGAACATTCTTCTCTGCTAGTGAAATTAAACCATATGTTGCAAAAGGTGCAACAACAATCGGTGGTAAAGAAAAACCATGGCGTGTTGGTAATCTTTATACTCAAGGAACTGGCAAACCATCTTTGGATGATTTCAAAACTGTTTATTTAAAAGACTCTAGTGCACATAAAAATGCATCAAGTCCTCAATGGGTAGGCGAAGTTCGTGATACTTATGCAGATATCAACTACAACAACATTTCTGATATTTGGGATTACACATACAATGGATTTAATGTAGATGGTAGCGAATTAGCAAACTATCCAATCCAAGGTAGTATCGAATGGGTACCATCTGCTAAAACAATTCAAAAAGGTGATACATTCACCATTGCTTTCCAATCTCATAAAGCAAAGAACGTTTCAGCCTTTGGTGCAATTATCAACATCAACCCTGAAAAAGTACAATATGTTAATACAACATATTGTTCAGATGGATTATTCACAGATGGTTTAACAAAAGTCATCACAAGTGAAGATGGTCGCACATACATTAATCACAATGCCTTATTTATGGGTAATAAATTAATCGTTGGAAATGGAGTGGCAGATTTCCCATTATCAACAATTACTTTAAAAGCATTAGATACAATTACCTTAAATGATGTTACAGATCCTGACGATCCAAACTTCATCATCGACTTAACAAACGGTATGATGATTGCCCCAGACCACTCATTTGTAGAAGTGGATAAAAATGCAAGTCAAAATCCTATTCAACAATTAGGAAGAAATGATTTCAACTTAACATTAACAAATCCTAAACTTACAAAAGATGATGGAAAAAACATTGATAAGTTAATTCAAAATCCAAGCTATGATGTATTATTCAATGGTGCAAAAGGTGATGGAGCACGTGAATTTGAATTGAAATGGCAAACAACAGAAGAAACTGTATTACCATTGACATTACATATGGAAGTAAAAGATCCAAAATATATCCATGAAGTGAAAGCATACAATGCAAATAAAGCAAATGGATATGTCACATCAGCAAAAGCACAAGTAACTTATACAGATGGTACAACATCAGATGAAGTGACAATCAATAAAGCAAGTGCTGTTTATGATTTCAAATTTGATGCAAATAAGAAAGTGAAGAACATCGATGTCACATTCTTAACAGCCGTCAATGCATCAAACGAAGTTGTTAATAACATGCTTACAATTTCTGAAATCGAAGTATTCGGTACAGAAAAAGCTTCTGCATCCCTTGGAAAATTAGGATTAAGTGATGTCACTCCAACCATGACAAATGATCACTTAAAGAGTGATGATGGATCAAACGTTTCAAAATTAATCCAACAAAATAACTATGATGGATTATTTGATGGTAACAAAGGTGATAATGGTAGTTACCGTGATTTCGAATTCAAATGGAATATTCCTCAAAACCATGTGGATGGATCATTACCTGCTTACATCGCATTACCAACAACCATTCATTTCGCATTGCAAACACCAAAATACGTTTCTAATGTAAAAGTATACAATGCAAATAAAGGAAACGGTTATTTAACAAGTGCAAAAGCACAAGTGACTTATACAGATGGTACAAAGAGTGATGAAATCACAATTAGTAAAGAAAAACCTGTTTACTCATTTGATTTCAATACTGATAAACAAGTATCTAATATCGATATCACATTCTTAAGTGCTACTGGAAGTCAAATGTTGACACTTTCTGAAATTGAAATCTTTGGAAGCGATGAAAAAGAAGTTCAAAAAGAAGTGGTAAACAAAGACAACTTAGAAAAAGCAATCTTTAATGCGAAAGGCTTTAACTTCGCTAATTACACACAAGAAAGTGTAGAAGCAGTGACGATGGCTGTAAAAGAAGCACAAAGTGTATTAGATGATCAAGGAGCTACACAAGAAAGCGTTGATTATGTACTAGATTACCTTGTTCGTGCAGTGAATGCATTAGAATATAAAGGTGCAGACTATAGTAAAGTTGATGCAGCCATTGAAAAAGCAAATAGCTTAGTCAAAGGTGACTACTTAGACTTCTCGAAAGTCGATGCTGCCATCAATGCAGTTGTTCGTGGTAAAAATATCACAGAACAAGCACAAGTTGATGCAATGGCAACTGCTATTAATGTACAGATCAGCAAACTTGTGAAATTCACAATTGTACCAGTTGAGATGAATGCGACATTGAGAAATAACATTGATATGAATATCTTCTTCTCAATTTCTGAAACAATCGCTAAAGATCAAGGTGCATATATTGAATTAAGTGTTGAAAATGGACAACAATCACGTAAATACTTCATCAAAGATTTAGCAAAACAAGAAAATGGAACTTATAAAGCAACGCTTTCTCTATATGCTAGACAGATGAGTGATGTTGTGACAGTACAAATTTATACAACAAAAGAAGATGGACGTGTAAGTGCTGATCAAGCTTATACTTATTCAATCTTAGGTTATGCAAAACAAGTATTAAATACACCAGATGTTCCAGAAAAAGCAGTGAACTTAGTTCATGCAATGCTTGACTATGGTGCTATGGCACAAAATTACTTTAATTACAAACCAAATCAATTGATCAATGAACAGTTAACACACTTAGGTTTCAAAGAAGTTATTGCTGAAAACTTCGATATGTTCAAACCAGTATTTGAAAACGAAACTGCTGTGGATGGCATCCGTTATGGCGCAACAAACTTACGTCTATTATCTGATGTAGCAATTCGTCATCACTTCAAAGTGAATGAAGATTTCATCAATCGTTATGAAGCAGGAACTATTCGTTTCGAATATGTAGATCCTGAAACAGAAGAAGCCTTTGTAGTAACACCAACATTCAACAAAGATAAAGCATATGTAGAAATTCCAAAAGTATATGCAATAAACTTTGATGCACCATATATCTTGCGTGTGATTGATACAGAAAACAACACAACAATGAGTATTGAATACAGTGTATTATCTTATGGTTATGAAGCATTCCATAGTGAAAAAGCGTCAGAAAAACTAAAAGACCTAGTAAAAGCAATGTATCAATACAATTATTATGCTAGACAATATATCGCAAGATAATAGGCAACAAATGGAGCTGTGAAGAAATTCATAGCTCTTTTTTTGTGCATAATTTCACATAAATTCTATAAATGCATGACAGATTTTGACCATTGTATGCCATAACTGTACATAGTTAAACTATCTTGTTTTACTATATTTTTATCAATATATAGAGATTAAAAAAGCATACAAAATAGTACAAAAACAATATTTTCGGTGCTATAATGTACTTAATAATGGAAATAAGTAAGCGAATACATTGCTTATTTCTATCGTTAAGCGAATACAATACGCGCTAGTTAGTCAGGAGGGGATAAAACGTTTATTGCAAAAAGAAATGACATTTATCAAAAATTTAGAAAAGGAGGCAAATTTATGTTAAAGAAATTTCTTTCGGCAAGTTTGAGCTTGGCGATGGTTCTTGGTGCTGTTACTTCTAGCCCATTTATCATTCAAGCCAATGATCAAAATGTCAAAGCCGACGGCTTGCAAAATGTCGCAAGCGTTGAAGTTGACAAAAAACAAAACAACGTTGTTTGGGTTACATTTGGAAATGGAATGAAAGGTAAAGTTACTTTTCTAGATAATAACATTTTCCGTTATAACGTAGACCCAGCTGGTGAATATAGTGAATATGCACCAGTACGTAGTGGTTATCCAGATACAGCTAAAATTCAACAGTATCCAGATAGCTCTAACAAGTATGCACATCCAGCAGCAACTGTACAAAAAGTTGGTAATGGATATGAAATCAAAGCTGGAAATGTAACAATTAGTTATGATGACGCAGCTCGCATGACAATCAAAGCAAAAGACAAAGTTGTTATGCAAGAAAAAGAACCATTAGTAATCAAAGATTCTACAGTTCAAACATTAGTTAAAAATGATGAAGCTAAAGAACAATTCTTTGGTGGTGGTACTCAAAATGGTCGTTCAAACCATACTGGAAATATGATTAATATTTCTAACGAAAGTGGATGGAATGATGGTCAAGTATCTAGTCCTAACCCATTCTATTACACAACTGCTGGTTATGGTGTTTTAAGAAACACTTATCAATCAGGACGTTATGACTTCGGTCATAAAGTAGCTGGAACAGTAAGTGCAACGCATTATGAAAATGAATTCGATGCTTACTATTTCGTAACAGATCAAACAAATCCTAGAAATACAGTTCAAGATTTATTAAATGGTTACTTCAAAGTAACAGGTAACCCTACATTACTTCCTGAATATGGATACTACTTAGGACACTTAAATGCTTATAACCGTGATGCATGGTCACATGAAAAAATGGGTAAAGCATGGACAGTGAAAGGAAATGATCCTTATACTTCTGAAGGAACAACAACTTATGAACGTGGTGGAACTGGTACCGTTTTAAGAGCTGGTGAAACAGCAGAAACATTAAATGGTACTGCTCCTACATACCGCACAGAAAACGTTCCTGAAGGTGTACATTATTCTACAGAATTCTCTGCTAGAGGACGCTTAGATTTATATACAAAATATGATATGCCATTAGGATTCTTCTTACCAAACGATGGTTATGGGGCTGGTTATGGACAAAATGGATTTAACGTAACTGGTGGTGTCAACGATGATGGTTCAAGTTCTGCAGAACGTTTAGAAGCAGTAGCGAAAAACGTAGCAAACTTAGAAGACTTTGCAACTTATGCACAATCAAAAGGTATCGCAACTGGATTATGGACACAAAGTAACTTAGTTCCAGATTCTAATCCTAAAACTGAATGGCACTTATTACGTGACTTCTACAACGAAGTTCGTGCTGGTGTCACAACATTAAAGACTGACGTTGCTTGGGTAGGTCCAGGTTACTCATTCCAATTAAGCGGTGTTAAACAAGCGTTTGATATCGTAACAACAATCGATTATAAAAACGGCCGTGATCATACACGTCCAAATATTATCTCATTAGACGGATGGGCTGGTTCTCAACGTTATAACTCTGTATGGACTGGTGACCAAGTTGGTGGTAACTGGGAATATATCCGTTTCCACATCCCAACATTTATTGGTCAAGGTTTAGCAGGTAACCCTAATATCGGTACTGACATGGATGGTATCTGGGGTGGTAATGTTACAATCGCTACTCGTGACTATCAATGGAAATCATTTGCACCTCAAATGTTAGACATGGATGGTTGGGGTACTTACATGAAAGCACCTTATACTCATGGTGATCCATATACTGGTATTGCTCGTATGTACTTAAAGACAAAAGCTAGAATGATGCCTTATGTCTATACAAATGCTTACGCTGCAGCTAATATCGATACTGGAAACAATGACAAAGGTTTACCAACAGTTCGTGCAATGTTCTTAGAATATCCAAATGATCCTTTAACATATACTGATTTAGTTAAATATCAATATATGTGGGGTGAAAATTTATTAATCGCTCCAATTTATCAAGATACAGATAAAGACGAAGATAAAGACAACGATGTTCGTGATGGAATCTATTTACCAGATGCTAACCAAGTTTGGGTAGACTACTTCACAGGTGAACAATATCGTGGTGGACAAGTGATCAATAACTTCGATGCTCCAATCTGGAAATTACCAGTATTCGTTAAGAATGGTGCAATCATCCCTATGGCTGAAGAAAACAACTCTGCATACGAAATCGATCGTACACAACGTTTCGTAGAATTCTGGCCTGAAGGATCTACAGATTTCACAGCAATCGAAGACGATGGTACATTTATCGAAAACAAAACTGATGATTCTGATTCAGAATACGGTGTGATTGATAACGTAAGTTATGGACCTCATGTTTCTACAAAATATACTTCAGTAGTAGAAAATGGTGTTGCGACTTTAACAGCTAATAAAGCAACTGGTTCTTACAAAGGTTACAACCAAAACAAAGATACAACATTCGTTGTACATGCTTCTAAAGCTCCAACTTCATTAGTTGCTAAAAACGGTGCAACTACATTAACTGAAGTTGTTGCTGATAGTAAAGCAGCATTTGATGCAGCTAAAGTTGAACCTGGAACATTCGTATCATTCTATGATGCAACTCCAACAATCGAAACTTACGCTTCTGAAAAAGAAACATTATTTGCTGACATGGTAAAAGATGTTAAAGTTTCAGGTAAATTATATGTTAAATTTGCTAACACAGATTCTCAAGCAAATGCTCAAACATTAGTAATCAATGGTTTCGAAAACAAAGCAGCATTAAACGGAAATCAATTAAATGAAAACTTAGCAGTTCCTACAAACTTCGCTGAAAACGTAGAAGCTAAAACTCCAACAAGCGTAACATTAACATGGGATGCTAATCCTGATGCGAAAGCTTACGAAATCTTAGTTGATGGTACAATTGACGAACAAGGAAATATCACTAGTGGTATCCTTAACTCAATTCCTGCTACAGCTACTCACTTTACACATACAGCATTAAAATATTTAACTACTCATACTTATTATTTACGTGCTGTCAATGCTGAAGGATATTCAGTATGGACTCAACAAATTGAAGCTACTTCTGCAAATGATCCATTCTGTGATTCTCCAGAACCTGTATCTGAGAAGAAGATCACTTGGACTGGTGACTTATACGGTGATCACAAAGCTGCACGTGCATTCAACAAATTATTTGAATCAGGCGATGGTGGATTCCACTCTGGTGGTAAAGCAATCGGTGAAGCATTAACAGTTGACTATGACTTTGCATACTTATTCGATTACATCGAATTCTACCCACGTAATGATGCTGGAAACGGTACTCCAATTGATATGGAAGTATTAACAAGTTTAGATGGTGTACACTGGATCAACCATGGTAACACTGCTGACGAAAATGGTAAGAAATATTTCCACTTCGATCGTAGTGCTGAAATGAAACACTTAGAATTAACAGATCCATATAAGACAGATGATAACGCTAATTATATTGGTGCTCGTTATATCCGTTTCATTCCTAGACTTACTGTAGGTAAATTCTTCTCTGCTAGTGAAATTAAACCTTATGCTATTAAAGGTGAATCTTCAATCGGTGGTAAACAAAAACCTTGGCGTGTTGGTAACTTATCAACTCAAGGAACTGACAAACCAACAGTTGATGGATTTAAATCTGTATTCATGAAAGACTCTTCTGCTCACTTGAATTACAAATCACCTCAATGGATTGCTGAAATCCGTGATACTTATGTAGATGTCAACTACAACAACATGTCAGATATTTGGGACTATACATTCAATGGATTCAACGTTGATGGTTCTGAATTAGCTGGATTCCCAATCGCTGGTGATGTTAGTTGGAAACCAAGCACTAAGAGAATTAAGAAAGGTGAAACTTTCACAATCCGCTTAACTGCCTACAACTCTAAGAATATCAGTGCATTCGGAAGTATTATTAACTACAACCCTAAGAAAGTTCAATATGTAAGTGTAGCTTATGATGAACCATTATTCTACACAGATGGAATGACAAAAGACATTCATTTTGAAGATGGTACAGCTTATATCAACCATGGTGCAATGTTCTTAGGAAACAAATATATCTTATCTTCTGAAATCGAACCTAAGATTGACTTATCAACAATTACATTAAAAGCATTAGATGATATTACATTAAATAACGTTACAGACGTAGCTGATCCAAACTTCGTCCTTGACTTAACAGATGCTATTATCATTTCACCTAACCATACATTCAGAAAAGCTGGTGCTCCTGCTGAACCAGATCAAGAAAAAGAAGCTAGTCGCGTTCTTCCAAAATCTGCATTTGATGTTACAATGACAAATGCTGCATTACCAACTGATGATGGAACGAACTATACTAAGATCCTTCAAGAAGGTATGACAAATGATGTATTATTCAATGGTAAAACTGGACGTGAATGGGAATTCAAGTGGGATGTTGAAGCTAACCGTGGTCCTGATGGTAAACTTCCTGCAGAAGTTGCATTACCAACAACAATGCACTTTGCATTAAAAGAAGCTACAGAAATTGATAGAATCAAAGTATTCAATGCTCCACAACGTGGAAATGGTTACTTAACAAAAGCAAAAGCTCAATTCACATACGCAGATGGAACTAAGAGTCGTGAAATCGTTCTTGAAAATAGAGGATTAGAATTTGCATTCGATGCAGATCGTTCTAGAAAAGTTACAAATATCGATGTAACATTCTTAGAATCTTCAGGTAATACAGCTGCCGGTGAAGCAAACCGTATGCTTACATTATCTGAAATCGAAATCATTACTCCATTACAAGTACAAACAAATTCAATCAATGCTACATTAAAGAACAACATTGACTTAAACGTTTACTTAGAAGTATCTGAAAAAGCTGCAGCTGATAAAGGTGCTTATATCACATTAGCAACTCCAGGTAGCTATGAAACTAAGAAAGTAATGTTAAGCGATCTTCCAAAAGATGAAGTTGGATTCTATAAAGCTACAATCTCTTTACCTGCTAGACAAATGAACGATGAAGTTACATTAAAAGTCTATACTACAAAAGCAAATGGAAAAGTTACTTTAGATTCAAGAGAAACAATCTCATTAGCTTATTATCTTGATATAGTAATGAATCCTGAAGTTGCTTCACCAGAACAAATCGCATTAGTAAAATCTTTATTAGACTATGGTGCAACTGCTCAAACATACTTTGATTACAATGCTAATAACCTTGTAAACAAAGGTAAGACAGATGAAGCTTACAAGAACGTAACAGCTGATCAATTTGATGCTTACAAACCAGTTGTAGCTAACAACAATGCAATTGCTGGTGTTACATACAAAGTATCTAACTTACGTCTATTATCTGATACTGCTATTCGTCATCACTTCTCAGTAGATGCTGATGCAGCTGCTAAGATTGCTAATGGCGATATCACATTCGAAGTTGTAGACGGTGATGCTAGATCTGTCTTAACTCCAGTTGTTGATGGAAACAAAGCTTATGTAGAAATCGAAAAAGTTTTTGCTCAAGATTTAGACAAAGCTTACACAGTTGTTGTAACTGATAAGACTACTGGTGCTACTACTACTGTTACATACAGTGCATTATCTTATGGATACACTGCTATGAATAGTGCAAAAGCTACTCCAGAAATCAAAGAAGTTGTCAAAGCTATGCTTGTTTACAGCAACGCTGCAAACGCTGTTAAAAAATAACAGATTCATTCTTCTTAGAATGTAAATGAAACACAAAGCAGGGATGAAAATCCCTGCTTTCTTATTTTGTATGTAGAACATCACGGTGTTCTATGCTATAATACTTTTGATTTATTGTATGCTCCCGTAGCTCAATTGGATAGAGTATCAGATTCCGATTCTGACGGTTGCAGGTTCAACTCCTGTCGGGTGCGCCAGAATATTATAAAAAAGGCCTGAGTGATCAGGCTTTTTTGTTATAAGTTGTATACTTTTTTGAATTTATTCTTTAAGTAATCAATGTAATAATGAGGATTAAATGGTTCACCAGTTGCTTTGATTAAGATTTCATCTGCACTATAACGAGCCCCATATTTATGAATGTTCTCTTTTAACCAGTTTGTGATGATTTCAAAGTGACTTGTACGAAGTGCTTCGTTTACATCAATTTGTTGTTCCATCGTATGGAAGAACTGTGCAGCATAGGCACTACCTAATGCATAGGTTGGGAAGTATCCAAGATCTCCTGCACCCCAATGCATATCTTGAAGAATTCCTTCACTATCTTTTTCAGGACGAACACCTAAGTATTCTTCATACTTATCATTCCACATTTGATCTAGTTTTTCATAATCCACATCACCATCAAAGATTTGTTTTTCTAATTCATAACGAATTAAGATGTGAATTGGGTATGTTAATTCATCTGCTTCTGTACGAATTAAAGAAGGTTGAGAACTATTAACGATATCCATGAAGTCATCAAGAGAAAGATCTTTTAACTGTTCAGGGAAGTGTGCTTGTAGTTTTGGATAATTGACTTCCCACATCGCGCGATTACGACCAATATGATTTTCTAATAATCTTGATTGTGATTCATGCATGCCACAACCAATGGCATCTTTAAATGGCGTACCATCATAGTTTTCATTTACTTGTAAGCTATATAAGGCATGTCCATATTCATGAACAGTTGAAAGAATAGCAGATAAGACATTGTTTTCATAATAGTGAGTCGTAATTCTTGCTTCATGAGCAGAGAAGAAATCAGTAAATGGATGTTCTGTTGTACCCATGTAGCATTCTTTTGGATTCACTTGAAGATAGTCTTGTAATTCTTTCATGAAGGCTTCTTGTTCTTTGATATCAAAGTGTTGTAATAATGGACTTTGATCAATGTGTTTTCCTTCTGTTACGATTTGTTTGATGAATGGGATTAATTCATCTTTGATCAATTGGAAGAATTCATCATATTTTTCTCTGCTTAATCCAATTTGATATTGATCTAATAAATAATCATAGTCACTGCAGTCTTTATCAACATAAGTTAATAGTTCTTTTTGACCTTTGATGACTTGGATTAAGTGATCTTTAAAGATTTGATAATCGTTTTGATTCTTTGCTTTTTGCCAAGCTTCTTCACTATCAGCAAGTGTTTTACGGAAGTTCACAAATACATCTTTTGGTACTTTACGTACACTTTCTAATAAGCGGAATTGTAATTTTAATTCTTCTTTTAGCTCTTCATCTTCTGTGATTGCTTGTAGTTGTTCAAGCTTCTTTAAGGATTCTGGATTCATTTGATATGCAAAAGATTCTCCGGCTAAGATGGAAAACATTTCATTACGATAAGAAATTCCGTTTGCTGGGGCAATGGTTGCCATGTCAAAATACATCGTACTTGCAGCCATAGAGTAGGCAGCATTTATTTTTTTGTATTCTTCAAAAAATTTTCTTAATTCTTGTTCCATAAATTTACCTCTTTTCTAGCAACATTGTATCATAGAATAGCGTATTTATCACGAGTTATGAGTACCTAGCGAAAGCATAAAGCAGGATTTATGATACAATAAAGGATAGAAAGAAGGAATTACCATGTTCACATCAATCAAACATCATCAACCAGTTATGGAAGGATATAAACGCACATCATCAATTCTTGTGCCACTTGTACAAAGAGAACATGAGTGGTATGTCTTATTCACCAAGCGTGCACTGACGCTTCGTTATCAACCAGGAGATATTTGCTTTCCTGGTGGTCGTATCGAAGAAGGAGAAAGTGCAAAAGAGGCTTGTATTCGTGAAGTTATGGAAGAGCTAGGAGTTTGTAGAGAACAAATCGAAATTCTAGGTCAAGTGGATACGATTATTACGCCATTTCGTGCCTGTGTCTATCCTTTTGTAGGGATCTTAAAGATAGATGAAGATACTTGTCATGTGAACAAGGATGAAGTGGATCAATTGTTGTATATTCCGTTATCTTATTTCTTGAAAGAGGAACCCATGCAGTATCAAATCAGTTTACAACAAGTATTTCCTGATGATTATCCATTTGAGTTAGTGAACAATGGAAAAGACTATCAGTGGCCTAAGGCTTATCACATGCAATATTTCTATCATTACCTAGGAAATACAATTTGGGGCTTAACTGCACGTATTATGCACAATGTGATTACAATTCTAAAGGAAGAGGGGGAAGTTGATTGTGAGCATTGATGAAGCGTTAATCAAGCTATCAAAGTCTTCGTTTCGAGGTTCCTTTCACTTAAGTAAAAAAGAACTTGCTTATATTGAAGATAAGGGCATGGATACCATACGCGAACATTGTAAGACGTTTGTGGAAACAAGACTTGCGCCTGCATATATTGAAAACGATGGTAGACAAACACCAATGAGGGGACATCCTGTCTTTGTCGCACAACATGCATGTGCTTGTTGTTGTCGAGGGTGTTTAAATAAGTGGTATCGAGTAGAAAAGGGAAAACAATTAAGTCCCTTGCAACAAGAAAAAATTGTCAATTTATTGATGGCTTGGATTGAAAAAGAAGTAAACAACAACAAAAAAAGTGCTTAGCACTTTTTTTTACATTAATGGGGCGAATAATAAGAAGAAACTTTCAGCTATGCGCTCTTTCCTTGAACGCTTGTCAAACATGTCTTTGGTATAAGGCTTGGTTTGCTTACAGTCTTCTTGAAAGATTTCATAATAGGTTTGAACAAAGGCATTGTCATAGAAGATCCCACAGACTTCATCATCGACCATCAAGCTTCGCATATCCATATTAACAGAACCAATAGCACAAATCTCATCATCGACGATCATCGTTTTTGCATGGATATAGCCATTGTATTTGTAGATGTGTGCACCGTATTCAAGGAGTTGTCCACAATAATAGGTTGTGACAGGATCAAGGAAAAAGCTTGCTTTGATACCTGGAATCATCAACTCGATGTCAACTCCTGCAGCAGCGGCCGTTTTTAGTGCATCAAGAATAGATGCATCGGGAATGAAATAAGGGCTTTGGATACAGATGCGTTTCTTTGCGCTACGAATTAAACTTAAGTAACCCATCTTGACAGCTTCTTTGTCATTATCAACACCACCGATGATGAATTGAGCAAGTTGTTTGGTTGTTTGATAGGTTGGCAGTTGCATACTATTTAAAGTATCGATGGTTTCATCCCATTGTTTCTTATGGATGGCACATAGCCAGTCGGATACAAAGTAGTGCATGAGTACTTCACAACTAGCACCTGTTAAACGCACTTGGGTATCACGCCAAGGATTTTTCTTCTTCGCAAGATTGGCATATTGTTTCCCAATGTTCATACCACCAATATAACTGATGGCATTATCAATGACAACAATCTTGCGATGACTGCGATAATGGGTTAAATAGGGTTTTAAACGAATGACTTTTCCACCTGCGTCAATCAACGGTTTAAACATGCTCTTCGGTGTGGATAAGTTGGCAATAAAGTCACACATCACATACACACAGACGCCTTCTTTGGCTTTTTGCGTTAAGATACGAACTAGGGATTCTCCCATGATATCATGATGGATGGTGTAAAACTCAATGAAGATCGTATGTTTGGCTTGTTTTAAATCTTGGAACAATTGTTCATAATGATCTTTTCCATTTGTATAAACCGCAATGTCATCATAACAAGTTAAAGGGGATGCATTGTAAACAGCATTGAAGTGAATGACTTGTTTATCTTCATCCGATAAGCTTAAGTCTTGTAGTGGAACATGCGTGAGTGTTGTTTTATTTTCTACTTTGTTTAAGCGTTTGTTACGAATATGTGCCGTTAATTTAATTGTTGTGGTATTACCAAAGATTAAATAGAGAATCGTACCAAAGTAGGGTAGACAGACCATGACAAAGACCCAAAGCATGGCTTCTGTTGGTCGTTTACGTTCGATGAATATAACGGTGATGATCGATGCGATATAAATAAAGAGTAATAACAGTTTTAGCATGCTTGATCACCTGTTTCTTGTAACATATGGTGATAGACAAGAATATAACGAGCAAATGTATAAATCATGGAAATCATCATAATCATGATGATGGCATTCGCAAGTGGTAAAGGCATGGTCGGGAACAAGAAAAGAATAAACAATCCACTAAATAAGAGTGCAGTGCATACTTTTCCGCAAAACATCGCACCATCTAGCATTTTGCCACGTTTTAACATGATACCACCCATGATGGCCATATAACACTCCTTGACAATCATCAAGACGATTAAGACACGCATTAAGGAATAGCGCACACATAGGCATAGGGCTAGGGCTGCATGGGTTAATTTATCAGCAACGGGATCTAGAATTTTACCAAGTTCGGTTACTTGGTTGAACTTACGGGCAATCATACCATCGAATAAGTCCGTGAAGCTAGAAAATAAAACAATGCCACAAGCAATGTAATAATCTGTAGTAGTTTGTGCATGTAAATAAACATAACAAAAGACAGGGATGAGGAGGATACGAACATAACCAATGATATTTGGAATGGTCCATAAATCTTTCTTATTAAACTTTTTCATTAGGGTTTACCTTCTTTCAGTAGTAAGTAATTATCCCCTCTTTTATAGGAAAGTCAATCGATTCGATAATTTCACATAAAAATCGCAAAAAGAAAAACATAAGTTCTCGATGAGGAAAACTTATGTTTGTGTTTATTTCTTATGTAATTCTTCTAAATATTTTTTGGCATCCTTTAAAAAGCTTAGAACGATTAAGACCATGACAAAGCCAATTGGGAAGGCTGCTAAAATACTGACTGTTTGAAGATTGCTCATAGAGCTTTTCGCAAAGATGAGGGCAATCGGTAACAGAATTAATCCAATACACCATAAGAGCTGTATCCATTTTGATGGTTGTTGATCTTCTTCTAAGCGATGATAGCTATAACATGATGCGGTTAAGGCAATGGAATCAAAGGATGTTGCATAGAAGGCAATCATGGTCACTAAGACAATCACAAAGATCACTGGTGCAAGGGGAAGACTTTGAATGATTTGAATAATTAAAGCATAGGCATCTTGGTTTACTTGATAGTCTTGTAATAAGTGGGATAAGCCAGCACTTTCCATACCCATGGAATAATTTCCAAGGATGATGAAGCTTAATAATGTAGATCCTACACCGAAGACATAGCCACCAAGGATGGTTTGACGAATGGTTCTTCCTTTTGAAATTTGACCAATGAAGAATGGTGCGGCAACACACCATACCATCCAATAAGCCCAATAGTAAATCGTCCAATTTTGCGGAAAGAAACTAGTACGATCAGGGTCGGTATAGGTTGATAAGCCAATGAAGTTTTGAACCATGCGACCAAAATCACTTAGACCTTTTTCAATGATATAACGACTTTGTCCACCAAAGGCAAAGACGAAGAATAGCAGTCCGAAGAATAAATAAATACAGGCTTTTGCTAGAATTTGAATGCCTTTGATTCCGTGTAATAAGGAATAGGTATAGACAATACATGTTAGAACTAAAATGATGATGGTGATGATGGAACGATCAATCGTAATATGGAATAGTGTTTCCATGATGCTTGCCATCAATGGGGTTGCGATACTAAAGGTTGTGGCAGTACCTGCAAGAAGGGCAAAGACTGCAAGTAGATCAATCAAACGTCCCCAAATACCATCGGTCTTTTTCCCTAATAATGGTCTACAAGCTTCAGAATATTTTTGTCGATTTTGTTTTCGAACATGAAGCATAAAGCCAAAAGCAGTTGCTAAAACAAGATAAAATCCCCAAGGGATGAATGACCAGTGAAAAATAGGGAAGACACCTGCCCATTCTTGAATGCCACCCATTTCTTGGATATGAGGATCACTTGCATACATAAACCATTCGGAAAAAGAATAGAAGAGAATGTCGGCTGCAAGTCCACAAGTAAACATCATGCATCCCCATGTGAAGAAGGAATACTTTGGTTTTTCGTCTGGTTTTCCTAATACGATTGTTCCATATTTTGAACAGGCAATATAGATGGATAGTAAAAAGATACCTAACCCAATGATTAAATAATAAGAACCAAGCGTATCTCCTAGAAAGAAGCGAAGCGAGCTTAACACCTGATTGGATGCATCAGGAGCTAAAAAGAAGATGACGCATAAGCTTACAATTAATAAAAAGGGAACGATGGTAATCAACCAATCGACTTGCCGCTTGTTGTTACTAGATTTACGCATGAGCAGTGTCCTCTTCTGTTTGATAAGATGGATCGATGGCACATAGTTCATAGAAGTTATCAATTTCGACAACGGAATGTTGTTCCATTGGTGTAATACCTAAGTGATAATCTTCAAGATGAAGTAATAAAGCCACGTTATCCCAATAGATTTGGCGATTTTGTTTTTCATTGAATTCATATTCTAGATGGTTTTTTAATCGTTGTCCATCTTCTTTTGACCATCTTGAAATACTATATAGTTGCCAACCATGATCAGCACCATGATCACTACAACTTACTACACGTCCGTGTTCATCAACGTCTAATACCCATTCATCGGTTTCATGATCCGTATAGATGACATTGTAACCAGAGTACTTGAATTCTTTTTTTAGAATGGATGGATCATAGATGATTTGATCACCATCTAAAATGATCGTATCCTCAAGATAATCTCTTGCGACATATAAGCTTGAAATGTTGTTGCAAGTATCATAATAGGGATTTTCAATGAAGTGTAAATCATCATATTTTTCTTTTAATGCATAAAATTGTTCTTTTAAATAGCCAATGACAATGTGAATCTCATAGATATCATTTTTATGTAGAGCGTCGATGACGCTTTCAATCATCGATTGTCCATTGACTTTTACTAATGGCTTTGGTGTTGTCAAAGTCACGGGATGCATTCTTGTTCCCGTTCCAGCAGCCATGATAATCGCACGTTTTACTTGATGCATGTTGTTTCCTCCTGTTGCATGCGTTTACTAGCATATTGATAAAATTCTTTTGCATAGCGATATTGTTTAATGGAATATTCTCGAAATTCCACGCCTAAATGTCGTTTGTATTCACACCAATTACTCCATAATAGACCACAAGCAGAAATGTAACAGTAAATTTTTGTACGTACGCTTTCTTCACATTGATGATCGAAGTATAGATCGATGAGTTGATCAATTTCTTCTTTATCATAGAGTGCATAGATGGCAAACATGGCAATATCGACATGAGGATCTTGCATGCCTGCATATTCCCAATCGATTAGACGAATGTCTTGGCTTCCATCTTCATCTTCAATGAATAAAAAGTTATCGGCAACAGCATCGATATGGGTTAATACCCAATCTTTGTCTTGTTGATTGATGTAAGTTTGTAAGGATAAGACATGTTCTTTTGTTTTGTTGTAGTCGCGATAAGCACTTGGTAAACCATTCCATAAAGACTCATAGAAGTCAATTTGATGGAAGATATCAAAGGTATGTGGGACTTGTAAGTGTAAGTTGTGGAATCCTTTTAATCGTTTCATACAACGTGCCACATCATCCATGTTTGTCGGATCACATACACGTGCATGGTTGAAATAACGTGTAATTTTATAACCATTGTCTGGATTCATATAAATTAAATCATCACAAAGATGTTGATCTTTGATCGTATTATAGACCAATGCTTCTTGTCTTCGATTGATGAGTTGATCGGTACCTTCTCCAGGAATTCGCATGATGTAGGATTGTTCCTTGCATTGAAATAAGAAGGAACGATTCGTCATCCCTTTTTTCAGTACTTCAATATTTTGAATATCGATTTCTTTCGCATGTAGAGCTTCTGCTGCGATTTGAATGGTAAGCGAATTGACATGATCAGAATGAGAATCTAAGTCACGTAGTTGCTCATAAGTATTGATTTCAACCACGTCATTTGCAGATACGACATTCGCATTGATGATCATTTTCTTTTTATCATATAAGGCAGCTTCCCAGAATAAGCCATCGCATTTACGCATGGCGGATAGTTCAAGGATTCGTTTTGAAAGGATTGCAGCATCACTTTCTAAGATGTAGCTAATACCAATCATCTCATTCCCGCCCGCATCATCTTGTACGGTTACAAGTTCATTTTTACGATTGACACGAACACTAGAATCATCGTCGACCACATCGCTAACCATATACCAAGAATAAAGCTCATAACTATGAAACGGATTGTTATCACACCAAATATCACAGGGGATGATGTAGCTATTTCCTAAATAAGGAAGGGCTAGTTTCATAGAATATAAATTATTCTTTGTGGCATATTGATCATTGATGATAAAATGCACATGATATTCATCAATTAAGTATTCTAGAGATTCTTTCATAAAGCCAACAACGATATAGATTTCTTCAATTCCAACTTCATGCAATTGATGAATAATGCGTTCAATTAATGGTTCTTCGTTGACTTCTAATAAAGCTTTAGGTGTTTCTAAGTTAATCGGAACCATGCGCATACCAAAACCTGCTGCTAGAATAATAGCATTTTTTGGTGCTTTTTTATGTACTTCGTCAAGCGCCTTTTGTGTTGGCTGCATGTTGTTTGTCAAATAATCATTTTGAATCAATGATTTTAATGAACGATTCACAATTCCTAATGAATGGTTGCATAGATGAGCAAGTGCTCGTTGATTCATATAGGGATAAGTTAAAATCGTACGTAGGATATCGCATTCTTGAATGTTCATAATATCTACCTCTTTTAATTTCGTGAACAGGTGTATGATAATACGAATGAGGGGGATTGTCAAACATAAAAAAATGAAAGAATTGTAAGAATTCTTTCACTGTTTCTAGTCTGCATATAAAAAAACCTCTGTATCAACAGAGGCTTTAAAATCTTATAATACTAGTGATGGTGCACTATATGTACGTGCAGTCATTTCTTGGTCTAATAAATATAAGCTTCTTGGATCATTTCCGTATAATTCAAATTTTTTGATCATATCTTCTGCATTCATTTCTTCTTCACCTTGTTCTTTAACGAACCAGTCTAAGAATTGCATTGTACGATAGTCTTTGCATTGAGATGCAGCATCATAAATATTGTTGATTGTTCCAGTGATGAAACGTTCGTGTTCTAATGCTAAAGCAATTGGATCTTTTAAAGATGTAATTGTTTTATTAGGACGATCGATTTGTTCTAAAGTAATATGTTCCCCGTTATTTTGTAAATACTGAAGCATCAACATTGCATGATCTCTTTCTTCTTGTGTTTGAATCATGTACCAATTTGCAAATCCGTCTAATCCTTCTTCTTTATAATAAAGAGAAAAATCTAAATACAAATAAGCTGAAAATAATTCGTTGTTAATTTGTTCATTCAATAATCTTGCTACTGTTTTGTCTAACATATGTAAGCCTCCCTTTTTCTTCTTATATACTATACCTTTTATAAACAATATGAAAGTGTTTTGTTCAAAAAAATGCAATATTTTTTATTTATCAAAAATATGTTTCAATATGGTAACAAATAAGGTAAAATAGAAGTAATGTACATATAATTTTAGTTATATAGATGTTTATATATGGAAAGGAGAACAATATGTTAATACCTAAAGAAATTGCAAGTGCGTTTGTACAAGTTGGTATACAAAAAGCAAACATGCCAAAAACGAAGCTTTTTGTGCTTGGTATCTTTGCTGGAGTCTTCATTGCACTAGCTGGTGCAGGCTCAAGTATTGCTTGTGCAACGATTGAAAATGCATCGCTTGCTCGCTTGTTGAATGCGATGATTTTCCCAGCTGGTTTAGTAATGGTATTACTTGCTGGAAGTGAATTGTTCACAGGAAATAGTTTGATGATCATTGCTCGTTTAGAAAAAAAGATTACAAGTAAGCAACTGATGCTCAATTGGCTTTTGGTTTATTTAGGAAACTTTGTTGGATCGATGTTTGTTGTATGGATGATTGTCTATAGTCATGTGCCTGATTTATTTGCTCAAGGACTTGCACAAGCAATGGTTAATGGAGCACAGGCTAAAGTGAACTTATCGTTTAGTGATGCCTTCTTAAAAGGAATTATGTGTAATATCTTAGTTTGTCTTGCTGTTTGGGTTGCCATGGCTGCAACAAGTGCACATGGTAAAATCATTGCACTCTATTTGCCCATCGTTGTCTTTGTGCTATGCGGCTTTGAGCACTGTATCGCAAACATGTATTCCATTCCTGTTGGCTATTTTGCTGGTTTAGAATATGGATTACCCAATAGTATTTCACTAGCTGGCTTCGTCCTACATAATCTTGTTCCAGTTACCATTGGTAACATTGTTGGTGGATGTATGGTAGGTGCAGGTTATTGGTATTGTTATATCGATCAGAAAAGAAGTTAATTCTTCTTTTTTTTATTTATGTTGTTACTTGCATTCCGATAATCTCTATGTTATCATACAAGTAGTTAGACAAGGATAACTTTTATTCTTGGTATATGCTATATAAGGAGGGCAATGATATGTCAGAAGTTGAAAATAGAATGCCTTTATTAGGCGATAAAGCCCCTGCATTTGATGCAGTGACAACACAAGGAGAAATTCATTTTCCACAGGATTATGAAGGGAAATGGGTTATCTTATTCTCACACCCAGCAGATTTTACACCTGTATGTACGACTGAATTTATGACATTTGGTTCTATGATTGATGAATTTAAAGCGATGAATGTAGAATTGATTGGATTATCTGTTGATTCTTTATATTCTCATATCGCATGGCTAAGAAAGATTCAAGAACTTGAATGGAATGGTAAAAAGAATATTGAAGTGACATTCCCATTGATTGAAGATATTCGTATGGAAGTTGGTAAAAAATATGGAATGATTCAACCAGGACAATCCAATACACAAGCCGTTCGTGCTGTTTTTATTATTGATCCAAAAGGAATTATTCGTACGATTTTATATTATCCATTATCTACTGGACGTAATTTTGATGAAATTAAACGTGTGATCTTAGCACTTCAAAAAGCAGATGCTGATCAATGTGCAACACCTGCAGATTGGCGACCTGGTGATGATGTTATCGTTCCAACTGCTGGAAGCTGTGGAACTGCAAAAGATCGTATGGACAATCAAAATGATGATCAATATTGCTTAGATTGGTTCATGTGCTTTAGAAGAGAGAAAAAATAATTATCATAATAACAAAGGAGCGAAACGGTTCGCTCCTTTATTTTTGATAGATGCATAATTTATTAGATAGATTATGAATCTTTTTACTATGTGCTAATAATTTATAAATTGGTAAGAGTTCCTTCATACCCTCAATCAAAGAAATATCATAACAATGCTTGAAAGAAGGAATCTGTTTGCTTAACTCACGTCCGTCATCCATACCCCATTGAAACTTTGCATTGCTTTTATCAATCGACTTTTCTTTCACATGAGAAACCACAAAGCAGGACATGCTTTCTAGTATTAATTCCATATGGTCAAAGCCTTTATCAAGAATCTTACATAAGGTTAAGACTTGCTCTTTTGTAAAATACATCAACAATCCTTCTATGATGATCAGGATGTTTGAGGTTGGTTTGATTTGTTTTGTCCAATCCTGTTCTAAGCAAGATGCACTGATTTGATGTATACAATCGCTTTCTTGAAAGAACCTGCGACGAATGCTCATCGTTTCTTCTAAGTCTAAGTTATACCATTGTGTATAGCCTTTTAGTCGATAACAACGAGTATCTAAGCCACAGGCAATGTTGATGACGGTAATATCTTTGTGTGTTTGAAAGTAGTGTTCACAAAAGCGATCGAGTAAAATTGTTCTTGCAATGACACCACTGCGCATTGCAAGGTCTTTTTTTGCATCATGAAAATCATAATCAAGGGCATTGACGATTTCAACTGCTTTTCTATCTTGAATTTTGGGATGCTTTTTTTGTGTTTCATAAGCTCTCGCAAATAAGGTTTGAAGCATCGTTTCGGCGACGCCATCGATATGTATCTTTTTTTCCATTATGATCTCCTAGTATAAGATGCCTTTATAAAGGGCACAGTAATAATCGGCTAATTGCTCTGGGCTTTCTTTCATGCCATGGGCAATCCACCATTGCATCAAGTTAATAAAACTTGCGCTTAATTGACTACGAATAAAATCTTGTGGAATCAAAATGTCATCCATGACCATCTCGGTGTTAGGAATGGTGGTGAAAGATTGGATATAAGCTTTAAAGTGATATAGAAATTGATCACAATTTTGTTCAATCAATAAACGAGTAATCGCTTGTTGGTCTTCTTTTAGATGATACAACAAGTGAGTGATGATCGTTTTGACATCGCTATTGTTGAAGGAAAAGTGATGCATGGTTTTCACATCGCTTGATAAATAAAAGACATGATCAAAGAGGGTATCACAGACTTCATCTAAGACGGCATCTTTTGTATCAAAGTGATCATAGAAGGTCGTACGACCAATATTAGCCTCATCGATGATTTCTTTGACGGTAATTTTATTGTAGCTTTTTTCTTTTAATAAGTGTTCAAATGCATCTAAAATTGCTTTCTTTGTTTTTATTTGTCTTCGATCCATAATAACTCCGTACAGTATTGAAAAAGTGTTCGGTAACGAACATCCTGTTTGAAATGACCTTGTATCCTAAGGAATGCTTTATTATACTTAAGATATAAAGAATTCTTCTTAGTTATATTGTAGAAGATAGGATATTGGAATGCAAGGAGGGAATAACATGTTTAAAAAATTATGTGATGTTTGTGCAGGAGTAAAGATGACTGTTGTATCTGGAATCTTTTTACTCTTGAGTTTATTTCTAATGGTTACAGGGAAGAAACTTGCTTTTGATCCTGCTTGGGTCAGTGTGATTTTATCTGGTTATCCATTGTTGTATTTGGCAATCACTAGATTAGTCTATCAACGTTGGATTTCATCTTGTTTATTAATTTCGATTGCAATGGTTGCATCCCTTGCTCTAAATGAAATCTTTGCAGCTGGTGAAGTTGCTTTTATCATGGCGATTGGTGCAATCTTAGAAGATATGACGGTTGCCCGTGCAAAGAAAGGGCTAGAAACCTTAATTGCTTTAACACCTAGTGAGGCGCGTCTATTATATAAGGATGAACATGGGAAACAAGAAAAAATTGTCAGTGTCAGTGATTTGCGTATTGGTGATTGCATTCGAATTTTTCCAGGAGAACGCATTCCAGCAGATGGTGTGTTAGTAGAAGGAGAATCAAGTGTCGATCAATCCATCATGACAGGAGAATCGTTACCAGTGGATAAAGCGGTAGGTGATTCTGTTTTCTGCGGAACGATGAATTGTTTTGGTACGATGGATCTTCAAGTAAAGACGATATCTGAAGAATCAAGCTTACAAAAGATGATTCGTATGGTGCAAGATGCGGAAAATAAAAAAGCACCGATGCAGCGAATTGCAGATAAGTGGTCTGTTTGGTTAGTGCCAATTGCATTAGGCATTGCGATTGCAGCCTATTTTGTGAACTATGCGCTAGGTTGTGAACAGATGGTTGCTTTAAATCGTGGTGTGACCGTTCTTGTTGTGTTCTGTCCATGTGCCTTAGCGCTTGCGACACCAACATCCATTATGGCAGCGATTGCGCAAGCAACCAAACATGGTGTCATCATCAAATCAGGGGAAGCACTTGAAGCTATGGGAAAAGTGGATACGATTACCTTTGATAAAACAGGTACACTAACATATGGACAATTAAAGGTAGCAGATCTTGTGCCTTTCTATGCTGATTTCACCAAAGAAGCATTATTACAACTGGCAGCTTCCATTGAAGCAAGAAGTGAACATCCATTAGGAAAAGCGATTTGTCAGGCAGCAAAGGATCAAAGTCTATCATTATTTCCGATTACAAACTTTGCGATGCATGCTGGAAGAGGTGTACAAGCACAATGCAAAGATGACGTGTATTATTGTGGAAATGAAGCGTTTTTAAAAGAACATGGTATTGTCTTAGATCATGTACGAGACCATATGTTGAAAAACTATCAAAAAGATGGGAAAGCACTCATTCTTGTTGCGAATGAAAAAGAATGTATTGGTTTATTAACCCTATGTGATACAATTCGTGAAGAAGCAAGTGACATTGTTTCAAGTTTAAATGATATGGGCATGGATACCATTTTATTAACAGGTGATCATGTGGAAGCAGCCCGCTACTTTGCAAACCAAGTCAAAATTGATCAAGTGTATGCAAACTTATTACCACAAGATAAAGTCGCCAGTATTCTTCATTTAAAAGAAACAGGAAAAAAAGTTTGTATGCTTGGGGATGGTGTCAACGATGCACCAGCCTTAAAGGTTGCGGATGTTGGAATTGCGATGGGTGGTATTGGTAGTGACATTGCGATTGAAGCAAGTGATATTGCCTTTGTGAAAGATGATATCAAACAGTTGGTGTATTTAAATCGTTTATCAAAAGCAACCATTCGAACCATTCATTTTAATATCAGTGTTTCGATGTGTATCAATGCTGTGGCAGTTACCCTATCTGTCTTAGGTATTTTAAATCCTGTTACCGGTGCGCTTGTGCACAATGCAGGCTCTTGTTTAGTCGTTTTAAATGCAGCTTTATTATATGATCGTAAATTCGACAAATAAAAATTAAACAAGGCAAACTTTTATTGACAAATGAACAAGAATCCCATATACTTTTGTGTGGGAATGAGGTTCTCCCTTAGTTTTAAACTAAAACCGCTATCTAGCTGATGACTTCTGCTTTTTTAAGCGACGTCGTCAGCTTTTTTCTATGTCAAGGAGGGAAAGTATGTTATTTAGTATTGCCGCTATTTTATTAGTCGGAATGTTCATGGGCTATGTCTGTAAGAAAATCCATCTACCTAGCTTAACAGGGATGATTTTAACAGGTATTGTATTAGGCCCATATGTCTTAAATATGATTGATGATTCCATCTTAGCAATTTCAGCTGATTTACGAAAGATTGCATTGATCATCATTTTAACAAGAGCTGGTTTATCATTAGATATTAATGATTTAAAACGTGTTGGTCGTCCAGCTGTCTTAATGTGCTTTGTGCCAGCATGTTTTGAAATCTTAGGAATGGTTATCCTAGCACCTAAATTATTAGGTATTTCTGTATTAGAAGCTGCCATTATGGGAGCTGTTGTTGGAGCAGTATCACCTGCTGTCATCGTGCCAAAGATGATCAAATTAATGGATGAGGGTTATGGTGCTGATAAGAGTATTCCACAATTGATCCTAGCGGGAGCAAGCGTGGATGATGTCTTTGTCATCGTTATGTTTACAGCCTTTACAGGACTTGCCCAAGGAAGTGATATCTCTATTCAAAGTTTTGTCAACATTCCAATTTCGATTGCTGTTGGAGCATTCGTTGGTATTTTGATTGGTTGGGCATTGGCTGTATTCTTTGAAAAGAATCATATGCGTGATACGATTAAAGTAGCTATTCTATTATGTATCTGTTTCTTATTAGTAACGATTGAAGATACATATGGAAAGATCATTCCATTTGCGGCATTAATCGCTGTGATGGCAATTGGTGTTGCGCTTCAGAAAAGAAGAGAAGTGGTCGCTGTTCGTTTATCCGCTAAATTTAATAAACTTTGGGTAATTGCTGAAATCATGTTGTTCGTATTAGTTGGTGCAACTGTAGATATCAATTATGCGCTAGATGCAGGATTCATCTCAATCATCTTAATCTTAGGTGTCTTAGTTTTCCGTATGATTGGTGTATTCTGTTGTTTATTAAAAACAAACTTAAATAAAAAAGAACGTATTTTCTGTATGATGGCATATAGTCCAAAAGCAACGGTACAAGCAGCTATTGGTGGGGTACCTTTAGCCATGGGACTTGCTTGTGGTAATATCGTATTAACTATTGCAGTCGTAGCAATTTTAATTACTGCACCTCTTGGTGCCTTCATGATTGAATCATCCTATAAGAAATTATTAAAAGGACCAATGTCTTCTTAATTTATAACATGAAATTCGTGCTTTAAAGAGTCGTGAATCACGGCTCTTTTTTTACTTATTCTATTGTGTTTTCTCTCTTTTTAAGATAGAATGTTAATGAATTCAAATAAAGCGTTACCATAAAAACAAGATGATCTTATTTTTAGGTAAAGAAAGGATACAGAGTTATGAAATACGAAACTCCAGAATTAGAAATCGTTGCATTTGAAACTGAAGATGTAATTGTTACAAGTTCAACTGAAGGACCTGAATTAGGACCAGATGAATTACCTATTATTCCTATTGGATAATGTGTAGTGTAAAAAAGAGGACATGGTCCTCTTTTTTTATTATCTAAACTTAAATAAAAAATAATTTTATTTTTTTATTTATGTACTTCATATTTACACAATTTATATTGTAAGCGGTTTAAAACGTGCTATCATTAAAGTGATGCAAATACACTCTATATAGTTAATCAGAGTGTGTTTTAAACTTTTATGAGTGATGGGAGGTGTGGTAAGTAGTATTGTGAAAGTTTGGTATCTGTTTTTGCATTTCGAACGATATAAGGAGGAAAACCTAATGCGAAAGTTATTTTTATCGCTGTTATCATGTGCGATGGCTGTTTCATGCTTACAAAATCCATTAACAGTTAAAGCAACAAAAACACAGGGCGATGTAACTGTTTCTGTTACTGCTGATAAAGTAGTGATCGGAAATGAGTACATGGAACGTGAATTAAGTACAGCAGGTAACAAAGTATCAACGAAAAAGATTACAAACAAAAGACCTAGTAAAGATTTAGTTTTTGAACCAGGGTTAGGAAGCGAAGAATTTAAAGTTCGAGTAACGAAAAAAGCCGCTGGTGAAGAAGGAAAAGAGCCAATTGCATTAGAAGCAATCAATCGTGGTACGTGGGTTGCAGAAGCTGATAGTTATCAAAATCCTAATAAGGGTGATGGTGATGGTCCAGCAGCAAACATCATTGATGGTTCTATTGACACAATTTGGCACTCAAGATATAACGCAAGTGGAACAAAAGGAGATCAATCTCTTCCACATAACGTTATGATTTCTTTAGGAAAAGAAGAAACTTTTAAATCTTTCTCATATACACCAAGAAAAGAAGGAGTAGAAACAAACGGAAATATTAAAAAATTCAAATTCTATATTTCTAGTAAAGATTCTGCAGCTCCTCTTCAAGCCAATGATGAATCTTGGGTATTGGTAAAAGAAGGATCTATGAATTATGAAGATGTTGCAGCTTATTATGTAAACTTAGGAAAAGCATATACAGCAAAACATGTTCGTTTAGAAGCAATTAGTTCACAAAATGGTGGAGATTTCGCAGCTTGTGCTGAATTTAATCTTCATAAAGAAGAAGCTCCAGTTCCTTCATTGGAAAAGAGCGAACGTGAATTCTTTGCGAGTGATTTAACATTAAAAGGAACACCAGTTGTTGATGAAAATGCGGTAGCTACTATTAACAATGTAGAAAAAACTGGTAAAAAAGTAACATTTAACTTTGAACCATTTACATTTAAAGGTGTGACTTACACTATTTCTGAAAATTATGTCATGTTCTCTGGTGATCATTTCATGCGTAAATATTTAGAAATCAGTGTTCCACAAACAGATGCAGGAAAAGCAGAAATTGATTATATCGATTTAGAATCATTTAATGTTGCTAGCGACATTCCACAATGGACAATTCCTACAGATGCTGGTGGAGTAGTATCTATGAGTACATATCATGCAAACTTAGGACAACCAATCTATATGAATGGTATGTTCTTTGGTTGTGAATTCCCTGTGGCTGATACACAAATCGATGCAGGTACTGGATACATGCGTTATTACACTGGTAAAACATTTCATCAATTAGCAGCAGACAAACAAGCAGAAGTTAGCGAAGATGGAACTATGGTTCACTATCAAACTTGGCAAACAGTATCTGGTGCTGCAAGAAGTACAGATAACTCAATCATTCAAAGTGATTTCTTCGATTATATTGATTCTATTTCAACACCATCTGAATTCCGTATTCAATACAATTCATGGTTTGATAACATGATGTTAATCGATGACAAAAACATTCTTGATTCCTTTATTGAAGTCGATAAACACTTCTCTCAAACAGGTGTTCGTCCTCTAGACTCTTATGTTGTAGATGATGGATGGAATAACTATAATGATGGAAGAATCGTCGATCGTGGTCGTTCAGGAACAACGTTTAACAAAACTGGATTCTGGGAATTCAATAGTAAATTCCCTGATGGATTGACTCCTTCTAGTCAATTAGTTCAAAAATTTGGAAGTAACTTTGGAGTTTGGGTTGGCCCACGTGGTGGATATAACTTCTATAACGACTTAGCAAATATCTTAACAAAGAACGGAACTGGTTCTAAAGCTGGTGGTTCTATTGACGTAGCTGACCGTGTTTATGTTGAAAACTTCAAAAACATGGCAGTGAAATGGCAACAAGATTACAAAGTAAACTACTGGAAATGGGATGGATATGCTGACGGTGGTCAATTTGGTCAATGGAAAGCTACAAATGGTGAAGCTGGACGTGAACATAACCATATGGTTGGTGGATATCAACATATGTACCATGTAACTGATTTATGGGAAGCATGGATTGACTTATTTGAAGCTGTACGTGCAAGTGAAAAAGCAGATGGAATCAATAAATTATGGATTTCATTAACTTGTTATGTAAACCCAAGTCCTTGGTTCTTACAATGGGGAAATAGTGTTTGGATGCAATGTGTAGGGGATCGTGGTGAATCTGGTTCATTAAACAATATGATGGACAAAATGTTAACATATCGTGATTCTATGTACTACGATTTCATTACTCGTCATGAATTCCAATTCCCATTAAAAGCAATCTATAACCATGACCCTATCTATGGTAAAGAAGGAACTGGAATTAACATCAATTCTATGACGGATGAACAATTCAAGAACTATCTATACATTCAAGGTGGACGTGGAACAGGATTCTGGGAATTATATTACTCAGATTCATTGATGACTCCAGGTAAATATGAAGCAAATGCTGAATACTTAGCTTGGGCAGAAGAAAACTTCCATATGCTTAAAAATGCCAAATGGATTGGTGGATGGCCAGCACAAGGTGTTAAATTAAGTTCGGGTCCTAAAGATGTTGGATCAGGTGGAGATGCTTATGCATATTCTGGATGGGATCAAGAATCTGGAATTATTTCTATGCGTAACTCTGATACAACGGATAAGACATTAACATTTACATTAGATGAAACAATCGGTGTTGCATCTAGTGCAAAAGGTAAAACAATCTATCGTACTACTGAACATAGTTATAATGTAGGTGCTGATGATGCTTTAGAAAACAAAGAATTACAATTTGGACAAACAGTTACTCTTACATTAAAACCAGGTGAAGTTCGTATTTGGAATTTATCAACAACTTCTGATACAAAAGCACCTACAATCAAACGCGTATTTACAAACGGTGACAAACAAATCGGTGTTCGCTTTGATGAAAAAGTAAGTGGAAACAAATTTGTAGTAGATGGTAAAGAAGTAACAGCTACACAAAGTGTTGATGATGTTACATATTACATCGACTTAACAACTCCTATGAGAGATGGAAGAACATTTACTGTAAAAGCAAAAGATATTAAAGATTTATCTGGTAATGCTGCTAAGAATGCAAGTGTCACTTCTACTTTCCATAAAGGAAACCTTGTATTAAATAAAGATGCAAATGCAGAAACAAATGTAAACAAAGCATTAAATACAGACTATGGATTTACAGTTTATGCAAAAGCAAATAGCAATGAAGCAAAATCTTTAGTAAAACAAGAAAATGGTTATGATTTAGGTATTGATGCAGATGGTAAAGCATACTTTACAGTAAATGGTGCAAAAGCTATTTCTGATGTTGTATTAACAAATGAACGACATACAATCGTTGGTGTGAAAGAAAACAATGGTATGTTAAAACTTTACGTTGATGGAACATTGGCTGGATCTAAATACTTAAAAGCAAATGAATATTTCAAAGTAGCTGGTGAAGCAACAACAGTTGCTGCAAATACAGTTGCCAAAGTATTTGATCGTGGATATGGATATGACGAAGTTGCAAAATTCGATGAATCTGTAGCTCGTACTCCAATCGATTTAGCAAATGCTACAATTCGCGTTTCTGGAACTTCAGAAAAGAATGCAAACAATGCAGATATCAAAGATATCATCACAGATAACAACCCAGAAACATTCTGGACAAGTAACTCTGTTAATAAGATTGCTGCTGGTAATCCATATTTACAAGTAGACTTAGGTAAAAACTACAAAGTAGACCGTGTTGATTACACTCCACGTTTCTATAATGGAACAGCTAACTACTGGCATTGTACAGGTAATATCAAGAAATTAGTTCTTGAAGTTAGTACAGATGGTCAACATTGGAAAACGGTTACTCCAGAAGGTGGAGAAGATTTAACAGATAAAGTTGTTAACGTTAACGACAAAACATTATTCCCTCATGCAATTGAATTTGAAGGAACACAAGCTCGTTACATTCGCGTCAGTGGTTTAGAATCATATCACTGGCAAGAAGCTGAAGTAAACAAATTCATCACGGTAGGTGATTTAGCAGTTTATGGAACAACTTCTAGTAACGTTGCTAAGAATAAACCAGTTTCTGGTAAATGGAGCGGAACAGACACAGAAGCTACTATTAATCCTGATCGTCCATACTCAATGGTAACAGATGGAATTAAGAACAACTGTGATGCAAACCATGCTGGATTTGGTGAAGATAACAAAACAGACTCTGCTTATGTTGAAGTTGATTTAGAAGGTTCTTATGATTTAACATCATTAAATCTATATCGTTACTGGAACGATAACCGTACATATAAAGGTACAGTGATCCAAGTTTCACAAACTGCAGATTTCAAAGATGCTAAAACAGTTTATAACTCTGATAAAGAAAACTTCCACAAATTAGGTGCAGGTCAAGATGATGTTTATGTTGAAAAAGCTGCTGGAAAAGCAATCACATTCGCTCAACCAGTACGTGGTCAATACATTCGTGTTTATATGCATGGTTCTGATAAAGGAAACACAAACCATATCGTTGAATTAGAAGCATATGGCTATCCTGTTGAAGGAACTACTCCTGAACCTGAACAACCATCAGCAAATAAACAAGCATTGATTAACTTAGTGAAAGAAGCGGAAGCAAAAGATGTTACAAATGCTACATTAGATACAAAAGAAGCATTAGCAAATGCAATCGTTCGTGCAAAAGATGTCATCGCAGACAATGAAGCAACAGATGAAACAGTTGCAGCAATGACTAGTGAATTACAAAGTGCAATCGATGGATTAAAAGTAAATGCGATTAATCCAGTTCATATGTCAGCTACATTAAATGACAAGATCAGCATGAATATTTACTTAGACGTTCCTGAAGAATTATTAAATGACAAAGGTGCTTATGTTGAATTCATCGTTCTTGATGGTGACAAAGAAGTTACTAAGAAAGTTTTAGTATCTGAATTAAAACAACAAAGAGGATATTATGTTGCTTCTATGCCATTATTTGCAAGACAAATGACCGATGCTGTAACAATGAGCATCTACACAACAAAAGCAGATGGTAGTGTTACAAAAGACTTAAGTCAAACATACTCTATCGGTAAATATGCACAAGAACTTCTAGCTACAGCAGACCTTAAACCAGAAGAAAAAGCAATTGCTGAAGCAATGTTGAACTATGGTGCGATGGCTCAAGTTTACTTTGATTACCATACTGAACGTTTAGCAAACATCAATATTACAAACAAAGATTACCAAAATGTTACAGCTGAACAATTAAGTGACTATGCTGCAGTCGTAAATGGAGAAGTTGCAGGTGTGAAATATGCTACATCTAACTTACGTTTATTATCTGAAACAGCAATTCGTCATCACTTCGTAGTAAGCCAAGATATCCAAGAAAAAGTAAATGCAAAAGAAATTAAATTTGTATTAGTAGATGGAGAAAAAGAAACAGAATTAACTCCAACATTCTATGAAGGAAACAAAGCTTATGTAGAAGTAACAAATATCTATGCTAAAAACTTAGATAAAGCTTATACAGTTAAAGTAGTCGATACAAAAGCTAACACAACAAGTACAGTAAGCTACAGTACATTCTCTTATGCAAAAGAAGCATTAGAAAAATCAGAAAATACGAAACTTAAAGATGTTGTAAAAGCATTAGTTGATTACAATGTAAAAGCAAAAGCTTATGAAGCTAGTTTAGCTCAATAGTTCATGCTATTTGGGATACTCCATCGAGTATCCCTTTTTTTATATTTTATTAACCAAATATAAACTATGATAATTACTCTAAAAATGTTATAATTATATTGAATTTTTGTGAAAGCGATTTCTGTAAGTGGTTAATTATGACGAATCGACTTGTATTCGTCTTTGTGCTAAATAATGAATCCATGAATCAAACTTTTACAAAATAGAAAGACACAGGAGGAAAAAGTTATGTTTTCAAAATTGGTGAAAGCAGGTTTGAGTTTATCCTTATTGTGTAGCGGTGTTTCATTTGATGTATTTGCAAACACAGTGAACGCAGGAAATCCAAACTTAGCTTATCAAAAAAACGTTACGGTTTCTGATGAAGAAAGCGTAAATCCAGGTAGACAAGCAGTAGATGGCGACCAATCTACAAGATGGGCTACAAACCAACACAAAGCAAATGGCGAATATATAGAAGTTGATTTAGGAAAACTTGAATCAGTAAAACAAATCGACATCTATTTCGAACGCTCAGATGCTGAACAAAACATCTTATCTTACAAAGTTGAATTGTTTGATGGACAAAAATACAACGAAGTTCATAAAACAGATTCAAAAGCCAAACACCATGAAGTAATTCGCTTATCTCAAGCACAGAATGCTTCAAAAGTAAAAGTAACAATCTTATCAGCACAGCAATCAGGATGGGTAAATGCTAGTATTGCTGAGTTAGAAGTATATGCAAAAGATCACGTAGAAGCAGTAAACGATGTAAACCACGTTCTTACTTCTACAATCTCTGTTTCAGGTGTTGAAGACAATGCCGCATCATTAAACGGAGATAAAGTTAAAGATGGTCAAACAGACACAAGATGGGCAAGTGACTATCGTTCAAATGGTCCAGCCAACGATCAATTAAAAGATGGAATCTATGTGAAAGCTGACTTTAATGCTTTAAAACTGATCAAAGAAGTGCAAGTATTATTCCACACAAGAAATGTAGCACCAATGCCTACAAATATTAAAAGCTTTGATGTTGAATTCTACGATGAAGCAGGAAACAAAATTAAAACAATACCTTACACAGTTAAAAACAATGAAATTGATATCAAGATTGTTTTAGACCATCCAGTAACTGCAAAATCTATGAAAGTAACAAACTTCAAAGGTGTAACTGCTGCTTGGAACAATGTTAGTATTAGTGAATTACGTGCATACTCAAATGCACAAGCTTCTAATAAAACATTAGATCAAGTAATCAATGATGTGAAAAATGGAAATAAAGTCATTGAAGGAACTGAATTTGCTCTTCCTGAAGTACCAGAAGGATTCACAATTGAATCAAATGGTGCTGATTTAGAACAAATCGTTGGAAAAACTGCAGTCGATGGAAAACTTACAGTTGTACAACCATTAACTGACAAAACAGTTCAAATTTCTTTCAATGTAACAGAAACAAAAACAAATAAAACAAAAAATACTGGAGATATCGCATTTACTGTAAAAGGTAAAAATACTCAAGCACAAGGTATGAATGCGAAACCAGTCGTTATTCCTGAAATTCAAGAATGGTATGCAAATTCAACTGATAAATTAGCAATCGCTACTTTAACAGACGTTACTTATGATGACGACAGCTTAAAAGCAATCGTTGATGAATTTGTAGCTGATTATAAAGATTTTACAGGTAAAACATTAAACGTTACAAAAGGGGAAGCAAAAGCACATGCTTACAACTTTAGTTTAACTGCACCTGATTCTTTATTAGGAAATGAAGGATATGTAATGGATATTACAAGTGATCGTGTAAATGTGAAATCTGAAGCAATCACAGGTAATATGTATGGTATGCAAACAGTTCTTCAAATGTACAAACAAAACAGTGAAGAATTTAACGTAGGATCTATGCGTGACTATCCTCGTTTTGAAGTACGTGGATTTGTATTCGATATCGCTCGTAAACCAGTATCTATGGATACATTAAATGAAGTATCTCGTACAATGCGTTACTACAAGATGAATGACTTCCACACTCACTTATCTGACAACTACATTTGGTTAGAAGATTATGGACATGGCGCAAGTGAAAAAGAAGGATTTAAAGCTTATGAAGCATTCCGCCTTGAAAGTGATGTAAAAAATGATAAAGGTGAATCTGCAACGGCTAAAGATTTATACTTTACAAAACAACAATTCAATGAATTTATTACTACTCAAAGAGCATTAGGATTAAACATCGTTCCAGAAATTGATATGCCAGCTCATGCGACTGCATTCACAAAAGTATGGCCTGAATTAGCTGTTCAAAATACAGTGTTCCCACCAGAATTCTGGGCACCTAATAGACCAGCAATTGACCACTTTGATGTTACAAAACCTGCTGCTGTAAACAAAATCAAAGAAATCTTTGATGATTACACAAAAGGTGAAAACCCAACATTTGATGCACAAACAACTGTTCACATCGGTGCTGATGAATTCGTTGCAGGAAAAGCTGCATATCGTAACTTCATCAATACATTAATCCCATATGTAAAAGAAACAAATCCAGTTCGTTTATGGGGAAGCTTATCTAAGATGGATGATGGAAAAACAGCAATTACAAAAGAAGCAACTGAAAATGTACAAATGAACTTATGGAGTAAAACTTGGGCAAATGGTAAGAAAATGTATGAAATGGGATTTGACTTAATCAATACATTTGACAACCCTAGCTACATGGTACCAAATGGTTCAAGAACAAGAGCTGCACAATATGGAGACTTATTAGATGTAAATCACGTATTCAATGATATGGATGTAAACAACCTTTCAGGTGATTGGATCCCTGCTGGTGACGATCAAATGGCTGGTGCTGCATTCGCATTATGGAATGACAACATCGATAAACGTGCTTCAGGATTAACAGAATCTGACTTATACTGGAGATTCTTCGATGCTTTACCTTTCTATGCAGAAAAAACTTGGGCTGCAACAGGTAGAGAAAAAGGTTCTGCTGATCAAGTATTAGCAATCGCTAAACAAAAAGGTAGTGGACCAAACACAAACCCTTACTATCAAGAAGACAAAACTGGTACAGATTACCAAAAATATAACTTCAACAATGCTTCATTAAAAGATGCTAGTGCTAACAACCGTGATTTAACAAATGGTGTTAACGCTACATTAGAAAATAACAAATTAACATTAGGTGATGATGCAAGTTATGTAACTTCTCCAATTGAAAAATTAGGAAATGGTAACGTATTATCATTTGATATCAAATTAAGTGAAGCTGCTAAAGCTGGAGATATCTTATTTGAAGCTGATGCTCCTTATGGAACACACGATATTCGTATCATGTCAGATGGTACATTAGGATTCACTCGTGAATTATACGAATATTCATTCGGATACACTTTACCAGTGAACCAAACAGTAAATGTTCAAATTTATACTGAACAACAAAAAACAACATTAGTAGTTGATGGTGAAGTCATCAATACTGCTGAAGGTTCATTCACATTAAATGGTGAAGTGAAGAAAACTGGAATTCAACATTCTACATTTGCATTACCATTACAACGTATTGGATCTAAGACAAATGCATTAGCTTGTACAATTGATAACGTTGTTGTTTCTGAAGGAACAATCAAAGATGGTCGTTTAGACGGAACAACATTCAGTGTTACAGCTGATAACGAACAATTACCTGGTAGTGCTGAAGAAGGACCAATCGCATTAGCATTCGATGGTAAAGCAAATACAAAATGGCATAGTGCTTGGGGTGGCGGATATAAAAACTTACCTGCTACAGTAACAATCGACATGAACGCTGTTTATAACATCAACAAATTAACTTACTTACCACGTCAAGACAACAGTAAGAATGGTGTCATCACAAAATATACATTATCTTATAAATTAAATAGTGAAGATGAATGGACACCAATTAAAACTAATGGAACTTGGGCTGGAAACAAACAAGAAAAAGTAGTGAAATTCGATGCTGTAAATGCTCGATATTTACAACTTATTGCATTAGATAGTGTAAATGATGGTGGAACAAAATTCGCATCTGCTGCTGAAATTACAGTATTTGAAAAATTAGCAAATCTTACTCCTTTAAGAAATAGAATTGATGAATTAAGTACTGTTGATACTTCAAACAAAACAGCAGAAAGCGTCGAAGCATTCCATGCATTATTACAAGAAGCAGAAGCATTATTAGAAAGCAATCCTTCACAAGCTGATGTAGATGCAATGTTAGCACGTTTAGCAACTGCTGAAGACTTATTAGTTGAAGATGGAATTAAAGCTGTTTATTACTCAGCTACATTAAATGATAACATTTCACTTAATGTTTACTTATCAATTCCAGAAGCTGTAAAAGCTGATGAAACTGCATATGTAGAATTCAATGTTCCATCAACAAAACAAACAGTAAAGACAATGATCAAAGACTTAACAGCAAATGAAAAAGGATTATACAAAGTATCAATGCCTTTATATGCACGTTTGATGAGTGATGAAGTTACAATGAATGTACAATCTGCATCAAGCAACTTAACGAAATCATTCAGCATTAAACAATATGCAGAAGATCTTTTAGCTAAAGAAAACTTAAAAGCTGAAGAAAAAGCAATCGCAGAAGCAATGTTAAACTATGGAGCTATGGCTCAAGTTTACTTTGATTACAACACAGAAAACTTAGCAAATGCAAAAGTTACAAACAAAGCTTACCAAGATGTTACAGCTGATGAATTAACAAACTATGCTGCTTCAATCGAAGGAAACGTAGCTGGAATTGCTTATGGTACATCAAACTTACGTTTATTATCAGAAACAGCAATTCGTCATCACTTTGTAGTAAATGCTGAAATTCAAGATTTATACAAAGCTGGAACAATTCAATTTGTAAAAGTTACTCCTGATGGAGAAGAAGCATTAACTCCAACATTCTACGGTGGAAACAAAGTATATGTTGAAGTTGAAAATATCTTCGCAGTTAACTTAGACAAAGAATATAGCATTAAAGTTGTCAATACAGAAACAAAAGAAACAATCACAGTAAATTACAGTGCATTCTCTTATGCGAAAGATGTATTAACAAAATCAAACAACGAACAATTAAAAGATGTTATGAAAGCAATGGTTGCTTATAACAGAGCAGCAAAAGCTTACAAAGCAACATTAACAAACTAATACATTGTTGTGATAGAGGCACTCGTCTGAGTGCCTTTTTTTGTATGTAAAATATAGACAAAATAATAAAAAGTGTTAAAAAAATGATATTTCCATTAAACATTACATTAAAAATATAACAAGGTATATAAATTATGTACACTTTTGTACTTTTTAGCATCTTAATTGACAATCTAAAATGATAGCGATATCATTGCGTTGTTTCTGACTGAAACCGTTAACAGTAAACGTTTTCAGCTGACTATAAGGAGTGATTATACAATAGATTAGATGAAGATTATCAGTAACAAAGGTTTGTAAATGAACACGTTGCAGGAAGGGCAACAAAATAGAAAGGAGGCTTTCGCGTTTAAATTAACAACAGTGCAATAATAGGCAAAGAATGTTGTTTTGTATGAAAGTTTTGGCTTCAACAAGAAGTCTTTTAACTTATTATATAAGATGGTATTTAATGTTCGTTTTAAAGTTTTAAAACAAATAGGTTATCAACATTAAAGAAGGGAAACTATATGAAAAAAGTTAAAAAAATATTTACAGCCGTACTAGCGCTATTTATGGTAGTATGCTCAATCAACTTTACAAGTGAAGTAAATGCAGAAGAAACAAATAATGATAACATGGTAATTATTAATGATACAGAATTTAGTTATCATGGTAATGCAGGTGAATTCGGAGGATGGGGTATTGATCAAAAACAACCTACATTATTCAATGGAGATTCACACTGGTCAAATTTAAGTGGAACACCAGATAAAGATAGTGTATATTTTGAATTCACATTCAAAGGAGACAAAGTTGCTTTATATGGTAACAAAGAAGTAAAATTTGGAAAAGTGAAAGTATTCATCGATGGTGTTGAAAAAGGAACTTACGATGGATATTCTCCTACTAAAATTTATCAACAAAAATTATGGGAAAGTGAAAAATTAACGAATGACACACATACTTTAAGAGCTGTATTAACAAGTACAAAAAATGAAGCTTCTCAAGGATACAATGCGTTAATTGACTATGCTAAAGTAAGCACAGTTGTAGAGACATTAAGTGAATATACTTTAGAAATTGGTCAAACATTCACATTACCTCTAGAAACAGCATTAAGTGCTTACGAATGGTCAAGCAAAAATGCAAGTATCGCAAGTGTTAAAGAAGGTGTAGTAACTGGTGTTGCTCAAGGTGAAGCAATCATCACTGCTACAAACAAACAATCTAACCAAACACAAGAATTTACAATCAATGTTATTCCTGCATTAAAAGATACAGATACTGGAGATACTTATTATAGTGAAGTTGCAGTTAATGATAGTGTTAGAGGAACTGGAGAATTACAGTTTAACTATCATGGAAACTGGGGAACAGATAATGGAGTAGATGGATTATATAAAGGAGATGCTCACTGGAGTGATGTTTCATCTTGGGGTGGAAACCCACGTAATCACTACTATACATTTAAATTTACTGGTAGAAAAATCGATATCTATGGTAGCTTACAACCTAGATTAGGTATTTATGATGTATATATCGACAACGTTTTCATGGGTAAAATCGATGCTTATGGAAATCCACAAAAGAAAAATCAATTATATTTTGCATCACCTGTATTAGAAGATAAACAACATGAATTAAAAGTTGTTATGACAGGTGAAAAAAATCCAAGCTCTCAAGCACCTAGTGGATTTGTTGATTATGTAAAAGTAACACAAAATATGGAAAGAATTTTCCCTACTGGTGTAACTTTAAAAGGAAATAATACAACTTGGGAAAAAGATATGCCAATCGTTCCAGAAGTAACATATCTTCCTGAAACAACAAACCAACGTTTTGTTACGTTTGAAGTAGATGAAGAAATGATTCGTATAAATGAAGATGGAAGCTTAACTCCATTAAAATCAGGAGAAACTTCAATTGTTGCTGTAGCAAAAGCAAAAGGTGATAAAGTTGTAAAATCAGAACCATTTAAAATCAATATCATCGGTGGTTCAGATTTAGGTAAATTAGACTTTACTTCTAAAAACAGAAGAATAAAAGCTGAATTATATGATCAATATGCAAAAGTGATCAATAAAGAAGCTGCTATGACTGTATGGCAAAATGATGCGCAAAACAACGCTGCTGTTTTATTAACAAAAGGCAGTGATGTAAATGCAAAAATTACAGTTTCTGATTTCATAAATGAATTGGGCGACGTTTTAGCTAGTGCAAATGTTGAAGCAAACTTCCAAAAATATATTAGTACATATGAAGGAAGTAACTGGATTCCAACAAATCCTAGACCATTTGATCCACCAAAAGCACCAGAAGGACACAGAGTGCCTGCTGCTGATGTTATTTATGGGCCAGAATTAGATGTACCTGCACATACTGCTCAACCAATTTGGATTAAAGTAAATGCTCCAAAAGGAACAAAACCTGGTACTTATGAAGGTACAATCACAGTTACATTAAATGAAACTGATGAAATTGAATTAAAACAAACTGTAGAAGTATTAGAAGTATCATTAGATGAAGAAAATGATTATTATTTAAACTTATGGCAATATCCATATTCAAGTTCTGAATATTATAATGTTGAACCATTCTCAGAAGAACACTTAGCAATCGTTAAAAAACAAATGCAACCATACTTAGAAGCTGGTGGAAAAACAGGAACTGCTTCTATCGTAGAAGAACCTTGGTATCACCAAACTTATTGTGATTATCCATCAATGGTAAAATGGTCAAAAGACAAAGGTGTATGGTCATTTGATTACACAGACTTCGACAAATGGGTTGATTTCTTAATTAATGAAATTGGTGTATCTTATGTAGAATGTTATTCTATCGTTCCATGGCAAAACAGAATCCAATTCACTGAAGATGGAGAAGTAAAAGTACAAACTGCTGCTCCTGGTTCTCCAGAATGGACAGATGCATGGAGTCATTTCTTAACAGACTTCACAAAACACTTAGATGCAAAAGGTTGGTATGATGAAATCATCATCGCAATGGATGAGCGACCTATGAATCAAATGGAAGCTGCATTAGATTTAATTGAAAGTATTCACAATAAAGATGGACATACATTCAAAGTTGGTGGGGCAGTTGGAAGCTATAACAAAAATGTTTGGGATCGTTTATTCACAGTAACTCCACATATTGGAAACATTGGATATAACATTCCTTTAGAAACAATGCGTCAAGTTGCTGAAGAAAGACGTGCAGAGGGTAAATTAACAACAATCTATACAATGATTGGTGACTATCCTGGTATGTTCTCATTAAGTGATCCAGCAGAAGCTGCTTGGACAATTTGGTATGCAGAATACTGTAATACAGATGGATTCTTACGTTGGGCATATGATGCTTGGGTAAAAGATCCACTTGTAGAAAATGCTCACCCATATTTTGAATCAGGAGATATGTTCTTCATTTATCCTGGTGATTATAAAGGAGCAGATACAACTCCAAGAACTTCTCCACGTTTCGAAATGATGGAAGAAGCAATTAGAGATGTTCGTAAATTACATCAATTACGTGACACAAGTGAAGAAATGGCTGCAAAAGTAGAAGCATTAGTAAATAGTGTGAAAAACTTCAAATACCAATCTACAAACAATGGTGTAGGTACAGCTGGTTATAATGAAGGTACTCCTGCCGCCAAAGCAAACTTATCTAACGAAGTTGATCGTTTACATGCAGAAACATTGAAATTGGCTCGTGAATACGAAGCATCAATTGTGAAAGCTGCTGACTATAGCGAAGTAACAAAACAAGTTGAAGCAAGTAAAGAAGTAAATCGTGACGTATATACTGAAGAAAGTTTAGCTACATTAGATGAAGCAGTAGCTGCAGTCGTATACGACTTAACAAGTGCTCATCAAGATCGTGTAGACGCAATGGCTACAGCGATTGAAAATGCATTGAACGAATTAGTATTAAAAGGTGCTGACTATACAAAAGTAGATGCAGCAATCAAAGAAGCAGAAAAATTAAATCCTGAAGATTATGACAATTATGCAGATGTACAAAATGCAATTGATGCAGTTGTTCGTGATTTAGATATCACAAAACAAGCAGAAGTTGATGCAATGGCAACTGATATTATCGAAGCAATCCAACAATTAAACAAAAAACCAGAAGTAAAACCAGAAGTGAAACCAGAAGTTAAACCTACTCCAGATGATAAACCAACACCTGAAGTAAAACCTGAAACCGATAAAGATACAACAACTCCACCAACAGGAGATACTACAAATTATGCATTCTTATTTGGATCCTTATTAGCAGCTGGTGTAGCAATGGTATTCTTATTAAAGAAAAAAAGAGCTTAACCAAAATAGTATAATGTGGGAGAAAGAGTAGAAATATTCTTTCTCTTTTTTATGAAAAATTATGGAAATTTGGAAATACTAATTCTATATTTCTAAGTCATGCTATAAAGTTATAGTGGAGTTCTAGTTTAGCTGAAATCTATTTTTATATAAAATATTAATAGTAAATTACAGTCAACTTTGTTATAATGAAAAGGCATACATTGTCTGTGCTAGACATAACTATGAAAAGGAGGAAAAATGTATGAAATTCAGAAATAAGATTCGTAAGTTATTTATTGGAATCTTATCATTTGGAATGGCACTAAGTAGTGTATCTTTACCTACAGCAGTTGCTGCAGCTACTGATGCAAACAAGATTACAGATTTTGAATTAACAGCTAGTAGTTCATATTCTGGAAATCCTATTTCAAATGCTAAGAATGGTAACTATAACGATTTCTGGGAAACTGATTGGAGTAATCCTTCGACTACACCATCAGAATCTAAACCGGCTACAGTAACAGCTACGTTTAATAAAGTTACTGAAGTTGGAAAAATGCGTATTGTTCAAAGAAAAGGAAATAATACTGTAAATGGGGATCCAAATGGACGTTTCATTTTAGCAACATATAACTTTTTGGATGAACAAGGTAAGAATGTTATTGCTCCAAAAGAGGTTCGTTATTGCCAAAATAACGAAATGCCTACTGATGGTGATATCAATATTGATGTAAATGCAAGCGTAAAATCAATTCGTATTGATATTAAAAAAGCTTACAATGTAACAGCTACTATGGCTGAAATCGAATTCTTTAAACCAACAAATGCTTGGTACACTGCTGTAGAAGCAAATACAGCTCAAAGTGGAAGTGAAATCGAAAAAGCATTCGATGGTAACAAAGATACTCTTTGGCACTCTGCTTGGAGTCCAAACTTCGAAGTAAAAGAAGATCACCCAGCTGTAGTAACAATCACAAGAGCTGCTACAACTCCAATGGCTGAATTACGTTATACTACTAGAAAAAATATGGGTGGAGCACCTAATGATGGTAGTCAAAACGGTAATATCTTAAAAATGAATGTTTATACATCAACTGATAAACATGATTGGAAATTATTGAATTCAGTTGAATGGGACATGAGTTCTGGAACAAAAGCTGTGAACTTACTTGGAAATTCAGACAAATACATCAAATTAGAAATCCTTAAAGGATATGCTAAAAATGCATCTGCTGCTGAATTCGAAGTAATTGAATTAACTAGTAAAGATCAAATCAATACTTCTTTAATTAAAACAGTTGAAGATTTAGGATTAAGCGTTGCAAATCCAAAAGGATGGGAAGTTGAAAGTGTTCGTACTTTACTTGCTGCCTTAGATACTGCTAAAACTGCACATCAAACTGGAACTGTAACAGAATTATTAAATGCAATGAACAACTTAGATAAAGCTTATACTTCACTTGCAGTTGATAAAAAACCTTTACTTGACAAACTTCAAGAAGCTAGAGACTTAGATTTAGTTGGTAAAAATCCAAGTTCTGTAGCAAACTTACGTGTTGCAATCGCAAATGCTGAAAAAGCATTAAACACAGTGAAAACTCCATTAGAAGTTCAATTTGAAGTTGCTCAATTACAAAGTGCAATGACATTGAGTGACGAACCTGAAAAAGATATTCAAAACGTTGCTGGTTTAAAAGAAATCAAACGTGACAATAACTTTAATGAAGGTTGGTTATTTAGAGAAACAACAACTGATTCAAGTAATGTAAAAGTTGATGAATCTCAATTCACAACTGTTAACTTACCTCATGACTTCAGTATCGATAATGACTTCACAGTACGTGGAGAAGCTGAATCTGGTTTCTTATTAGGAGGAACTGGTTGGTATCGTAAACATGTTGTACTTCCTGAAAACATCTCTGGTAAAACAATTCGTTTAATCTTTGATGGTGCTTATATGGATACAACAGTATTCGTAAATGGTCAAAAAGTTGGGGAAAACCACAATGGTTATAACCAATTTGCATTTGATATCACAAAATACTTAACATGTGATGGAAAAACTGAAAACGTGATTGCTGTTCAAGTAATCAACAACTTACCATCTTCTCGTTGGTATTCAGGATCTGGTATTTATCGTGATGTAACATTACAAGTAACAGAACCAACTCATATCGAATATTTAGGAAACTTTGTTGCTACTCCAACAGTAACTGCTGAATCTGCAACTGTTAAAGTAGAAACAACATTAGTAGGAAAACAAGACAACACAACTGTTGAAACAGTTCTTTATAACAAAGAAGGTCAAAAAGTAGCACAAAGCAACAAAGTAGCTGCTTCTTCAAATAAAGTAACTGCTGAATTTACAGTAACAAATCCTACATTATGGTCAACTGATGCACCATATTTATACAAAGCAGTAACAACTGTAAGAAATGGTGAAACAGTCGTTGATCAAGTAGAAGAAAAAATTGGATTTAAATCAATTCGTTTTGATCGTGAAACTGGATTATTCATCAATGGTCAAAATATTAAACTTCAAGGTGTTTGTATGCACCATGACCAAGGTGCTTTAGGTGCTGCTACAAACTATCATGCAGTTTATCGTCAAATGAAGATTATGAAAGACATGGGTGTTAACGCTATCCGTGTTACACATAACCCTGCTTCAGAAGTATTATTAGATGTATGTGATGAATTAGGATTATTAGTCATCAATGAAGCATTTGACCACTTATATTACTCAAAAAATAACAATAACAATGACTTCGCTAGATGGTTTAGAACAGCAATCGGTCAAAATGGACCTGATGGATCTAGCGCATCTATGACTTGGGCTGAATATGTTGCGAAACAAATGGTTAAAGTAAGCCGTAACCACGCTTCAATCTTAATGTATTCTGTTGGTAACGAATTATTAGAAGGTGGAAGCAGTGATGATGGTTATATCACAACTGTTTCAAACATCTGTGATTGGTTCAAAGCAGAAGACCCATATCACAAACCAACAATTGGTGATAACAAAGCCAAAGGTAACGAAGGTAGAGCCGTTGCATTATGTGAAGCAGTTCATAAAAAAGGTGGAATCGTAGGATTCAACTATGCAAATGATGGACAATACAATGACTTACGTCGTCGTCATCCAGATTGGATTTTATATGGTTCTGAAACATCAAGTGCATTCCACTCAAGAGATGTATATAACACAGATTTCAAAGATGAAAACCGTTTATTATGTACAGACTATGAAAACGAAACTTCTAGAGCTGGTTGGGGACACTCAGCAAGTACAGCATGGAAATATGTTGAAGAAAATGCATGGAATATTGGTGAATTCGTATGGACAGGATTTGACTATATCGGTGAACCAACTCCATGGAACGGAATTGGTGTAGGATCTGTTAGTGGTGGATTAGCTGCTCCTCGTTCAAGCTTCTTCGGTATCGTTGAAACTACAGGTTTTGCGAAAGATATCTATTATCTATACCAAAGCTTATGGAATAAAGATGTTAGAACTTTACATATGACAGATAGCTATAACGAAAACTTAGTTAAATCAAATGGTAAAGTTAAGATTCAAGTATTTACAGATGCTGACAAAGTATCATTAATGTTAGATGGTAAAGAAATCGCAACAAAAACAGCTACAACAAAAGCAAGTGGAGCAAAATCATTTGACGGACGTTACTATGCTGAATTCTTCGTTGATTACAAACCTGGAACATTATCAGTGAAAGCTTATGACAAATCAGGTGATACATTCAAAGAAGTTAAAAATACAACAGGTAGAAATAGTGTTTCTACAACAACTGCTGCTAAGAAAACTTCATTATCAGTTGATAAAGACACAATTGAATCTGATGGTTATGATTTAGCTTATGTAACAGTTGATGTCGTAGATAAAGACAATCACTTCGTTGCTACAAACAATCAACAATTATATTTCACATTAGAAGGTGAAGGTAGAATCGTTGGTGTTGATAATGGTAACCAATCTGATACTCAATCATTCAGAATTGATGATCCAAAACGTGCATCAAGAAGCACATTCAATGGTAAAGCATTAGTTATTATTCAATCTACAAAACGTGCAGGTGATATTAAATTACATGTAAAAGGTGTTGGATTAGATGACAATGTGATTACTATTAAATCTCAATCAAGCAGTACATCTAATGAATTAAGTGCTATTGAATTAGTTTCTAAATATAGTACTTATGTAAATAAAGAAGTACAATTACCTGCTACAGTAACTGGAATCTTTGAAAATGGTTCTTCTAAAGAAGTAAATGTTACTTGGGATACATCAAAAGTTGATTACTCAAAAGCTGGTATCTACAATGTAACTGGTAAATTAGAAGGTTATAAAGCAACTGCTAAAGTAACAATTAATGTTTACAATGAATTTGCAGGTGCTCAAAACTATTCAACAGTAATCAATAAAGGAGAAAAAATTATTCTTCCTGAAAACCGTAAAGTTTACTATGAAGATGGTAGTGTTGCTGGTGAATTTCCAGTTGTATGGAAATACTTCGATGAATCAAAATTCGAAGCAAATGATCGTTACACAATTCATGGAACAATCTTAATTGCTGGAACTCGTATTCCTGTAACGGCACATGTTCGTGTTGAAGAACAATTGCCAGAATCAAGAAACTTAGCTCGTTTAGAAAACGATATGCCAACATTAGCTCAAAGCTGTGTTCACACTGCTGACAACTTAAACTCATTAAACAATGGTGTAATTGTTAGTACAGATGCTCAACAACGTTGGACAGACTGGGCTGAACAAGGTGTACAAAAACCTTGGGTAAGCTATACTTGGGAAAATAAATACATGATCTCTGATGTTATTGCTTATATCTACCAAGATGGTTCAAGTACAGTACCTCGTGAAATGGAATTAGAAATCGAAACATTAAACGATGATGGAACATGGACAAAACAACAAATTTCTTACATTACTCCAGTTGCATACAACGATGGTGATGGTAAAACAACAATTAACTTAAAAACTCCAGTTAAGACAAATGGTATCCGTTTAACAATTGATAAAAAACGTACAAACTGCTTCACTGGTTTAACAGAATTAGAAGTATTTGAATATATTCCTAAAGCTAAACCAAATACAGATGCAACACTTACAATGATGAAATGGAATGGAAACTTAGTTGAAAACTTTGATCCAAACGTAGAATCTTATGAAGTTACAGTAAAAGAAATGCCAAATATGAAAGATTTAAATATCGCAGTACAAAATGATCGTTATTCAACATTTGTTCTAATTAGAGATGAAGCAAATCATAAAATTCATGCTATTGTGACTGCTGAAGATGGAACAGAAAAAACTTATGTATTAAAATTTGTACAAGAAATTACGGTAAATAAATCAGCATTAGAAGTAGCAATCAATGATACTCCTAACAAACCAGCAAATGCTTATACACAAGCTAGTTGGGAAGCTTATACAAAAGCATTAAATGAAGCAAAAGCTGTATACGAAAGTGAAAAAGCTACACAAGAAGCAGTTAATAACGCTGAAACAACATTGAAAGAAGCAAAAGCTGCATTAGTTGTGAAAGCAACTGCTCCAGTATACTACTCAGCTACATTAAATGACAATGTAAGCTTGAATGTTTACTATGAAATCACACCAGAGACATTAGCTGATGAAACAGCTTATATCGAATTGAGTGTGAAAGGAAGCAAAGAAGCAACAAGATACATGGTAAAAGACTTAAAAGCTAACGCTAAAGGATTATACAAAGTATCATTACCATTATTTGCACGTCAGATGAATGATGAAGTAAGCGTAACAGTACACACTGCAAACAGTGATGAAACATATGCATACAGCATCACTCAATATGCACAAGATGTATTAGATTCTAAAGAAGCAAGCAAAGAAGCAAAAGCAGCAGTAGAAGCAATGTTAGACTATGGTGCAATGGCACAGATCTACTTTGACTATGAAGCAAAAGATTTAGCAAATACAATCGTTAAAAACCATGCTTACAAAGATGTAACAGCCCAATCATTAAGCGACTATGCAGCATCTATCACAGGAACAATGAACGGAATTGCATATGGTACAACAAACTTACGTTTATTATCAGAAATCACAATCCGTC
>SAMEA104404100__coassemble_188_pt1 | contig 76145 bp, 67 predicted proteins | sample SAMEA104404100__metabat2_high_PE_039 | metagenome-assembled genome bin SAMEA104404100 (sample SAMEA104404100) | Balaenoptera acutorostrata | reverse complement strand
AGATTTAGGCGTTCCATAATAATTCCCTACAAATTCCGCCCATTCTAATAATTCATCATGTTCGATTGCTTCTTCAAATTTCTCTTTTGTAGTAAAGAAATAATCAACTCCATCAACTTCCCCATCTCTAGGCAATCTTGTTGTCATGGAAATCGAATACGCTAATTTTAAAGATTCGTCATCCATAAAATATTTACGTACAGTACCCTTTCCTACACCACTTGGACCACTCATAATAATCAATAGACCTTTTTTCATGCAAACACCTCAATTTCTGTACAACTATTTTACTAATTGTTTTTTCTTATGTCAAACAAGTTTTAGTCTATTTCTCATTTTTATGTTATAATTTATCCCATGAGGTGATAAATATGGCAATTGATGGACTTTTATTACGCCAATTACGCAATGAAATTGCAGACTATTTACCAGCAAAATTATTAAAGATGCAACAGATTTCTGACACGGAACTTCTTTTTACCCTTCGAACAACAAAAGGAAATCAAAAACTGTTGATCTCTTTACATAGTGTTTATAATCGTATTAACTTTACGAAAGAAACCTATACAACCATGGAAGTACCTGGTAACTTCTTAATGCTACTACGCAAACAAATCGATGGTTGTATTATTCAGTCACTAGAACAGATTGGATATGATCGTATTTTGCATATGAGTGTTGATGCAAGAAATGAATTAGGGGATATCCATAAACGCCATCTCTATATTGAATTGATGGGTAAATATGCTAACATTATTCTTGTTGATGATGACAATAAAATTATTGATGCATTAAAACGTATTCCACCCTATGAAAATAGCAAGCGAACAATTTTACCAGGAGTAAATTTTGAACTACCAGCACCACATACTGGTAAAAAAGATCCATATATCGATCAAGTCTATGACTTAGATGAATCATTCACGAAGCAATTTCATGGTTTTAGCCCCTTATTAAGCAAAGAGGTACAATACCGCATTCATAATGGACAAGCATTTTCAACCATTATGCAAGAAATTGCCAACTCTTCATCTTTATATATCAGTGATGTGGATGATCAGATTTATTTTCACTGCATTCCATTAACGCATTTACAAGCAAACCATCGTGAATATCCTCTCATGCATGGCATGGATATCTTATTCTTTGAAAAAGAAGAAAAAGTAAGAATTAAACAACAGAGTCAAGACCTATTTCGCTGTGTGAAACGTGAATTGCATAAGAATATGCAAAAGCTACCAAAGCTTCATCAAGCATTGAGCAGTGCTCTTGATTGTGATAAATATCGTGAATATGGAGATTTGTTATTTGCTTATATGCATCAAATTAAAAAACAACCAACCATTGTCTTACCTAGTTTTGAAACAGGTGATGATGTCAAGATTCCAATTGATATGCGCTTTGACATCAAAGGCAATGCGAATCGTTGGTATCAAAAATATCACAAGAGCAAACGTGCACAATCCGTATTATTAGATCAAATTGAGCTATGCGAAAAAGAAATAGCTTACTTTGAAACGATGGAAACACAATTATCTCAAGCCGATGTGCAAGATGCTTTAGAAATTCGTGAAGAATTAGTGAAACAAGGGTATCTGAAAGCCCAAAAAGCTCGTATTCGTAAAAAGAAAAAGCAAGATTTACCTCACTTTGATACCTTCAACTTTGAGGATTATACCATCTATGTTGGAAAGAACAACTTACAAAATGATTTCGTCACTTGGAAATTATCACGCAAAAATGATACATGGTTCCATGCAAAAGACCTTCACGGCGCCCATGTCATCATCACCACAAGTGAACCAGATGAAACAGCGATTCGTCGTTGTGCAATGCTTGCTGCATGGTATTCAAAAGGGCGTTATTCATCAAGTGTTCCAGTGAATTACTGCTTACAACGTCAATTAAAGAAAATACCGGGAAACAAAGGAAGTCTTGTTTCTTTAACAACTTATAAAACCATTTATATCGATCCTGAAGTATCCATCATTCAAGAATTGATTGATCAATATCGCGAGAAAAAACGCAAATAAAAAGTCTGATTTCATTTCAGACTTTTTTTACTATAATAGATAAATATGATTTTTTGCACATTCTTCAATCATCGCATCACTCCACTGTGATACTTGTACTTCACCGATATGTGCTTTATTTAATAGAATTAAACAAATACGAGATTGTCCAATCCCCCCACCAATTGTTAATGGTAATTCATCATTCATCAACATTTGATGATAAGGTAATTGTAAACGATCTAAGCAATTTGCTTTTTCTAATTGTGCTTGCAATGCTTTCGCATCCACACGAATACCCATGCTACTGATTTCAATTGCACAATCAAGAATTGGATAATACACTAAGATATCTCCATTTAATGACCAATCATCATAGTCAGGTGCACGTCCATCGTGTTTTTTACCACTCTTTAAAACATCACCAATCTGCATGATAAAGACTGTTTTATATTGTTTGGTAATCTCATATTCACGTTGCTTTGGCGTAAGATTAGGATAGCGATCTTCTAATTCTTGGGTTGTGATAAAGTAAACATCTTCATAGATAAACGGTTCTAGATTTTCAAAGATGATATCTAGTTCTTTTTCCGTATCCTTCAATGCTTTCATAATATTACGAACGGTATTCTTTAAGAATTCTAAGTTACGATCTTCACGATCAATATTCTTTTCCCAGTCCCACTGGTCAACATAAGTCGAATGTAAGTTATCTAAATCTTCATCACGACGAATGGCATTCATATCTGTATAAATTCCTTTTCCATAGCCAATGTGATAACGTTTTAATGCCATACGTTTCCATTTTGCTAGTGAATGGACGATTTCCATATCAGACTCTTTTATTTCTTTAATATCAAATGTAACAGGACGTTCCACTCCATTTAAATTATCATTTAACCCACTATTTGTGCGTACATACAAAGGTGCAGAAATACGCATTAAATTCAAATGATGGGCAAGACGTTTTTCAAATAAGTCTTTTACATACTTAATAGCGACCTCAGTTGAAATAACATCTAACTTGTTTTCATAATGTTTTGGAATGATTAAATCTTTCACTGCCATACTATCAACTCACTTTCATGTTTCTTATTATACCTTATTTATCATGGAAAATATATCTATATATGAAAAAAGGATGAAATCATCCTTGATTATGATTGTTTTAAGACAACGCTTTCAACTAAATGACTCACTTCTTCACAAGCATCGCATGCTTTTTCTAAGCGACCATACATCGATTTCCAACGAATGACATCAACGGCATCCATTGGTTCACTAAATAAATCACGTGTTGTTTTAGCAAACAAGACATCCCCTTCACTTTCTAGACGATGAACAAGTGAAACACTTTGCATGACATTGTCATTATACGTAAATTTCTCAAATTCATTCATCATATCTTGTACCGCATCACAGCATTTTAATACCACTTTTGCATAGGCTTGTGCATCTGCAGAGATTTCTTGAACATTATAAATATAAAGTCCAATAGAAATATCTTCTACCATATCCACCACATCATCTAAAGCATTCGTAATCGCTACAATATCTTCTCTTTCCATTGGTGGACGACCATCTTTTGCTAGTACCTGCATAATTTCATGGCGTCTTACGTCCGCTTCTTTTTCATAACGATGCATCGTTGTTAAGTGTTTATCTAAATTATCTGGATGATAATCCTTCAATTCACGATTCAACTCAACAGCAGCTTGATGCGCAAAATCAGTCATAAGTTCAAACATTTGAAAATAGTTGTACTTCTTTTTCTTAATCATTTCATGTCCCTCTTTTTGTTTTAATTGTATCCTCTCATTAACTGTTAGTAATTTTACCATAATCTCACATAATGTACAAATACAAAAAAAAGAAGCTTTACGCTTCTTTCTTCCATAAACTATTTCGTCATCCAACTTTCGTCTTTAGGATCTTTTTTCCAAGCTTTTAATTTTTCTAAGTCAGCTTCTTTGATATAGTTGTTTTCTAAAGCAACATCGATTAATACATCGTAATTACTTAATGTTTTGAAGTTGCAATCGATAGCATTGAATAATTCAGTACTTGCTGGTAATAAGTAAGTGAAGATTGCTACAACACCTAATACCTCAGCTCCTGCTTCACGTAATGATAAGATAACATCTTTTACAGATCCACCAGTTGAGATTAAGTCTTCAACTACGACAACTTTTGCACCTTTTTCGATTTTACCTTCGATTTTGTTTCCTTTACCATGAGTTTTGTTTGAGCTTCTTACATATCCAAATGGTTTTTCCATTTTGTCAGCTACCATAGCTCCCCAAGGAATACCTGCAGTTGCAGTACCAACGATCACTTCAGCATCTGCATATTCTTTGTTGATTAATTCAACAAATCCGTTTACAACTACGCTACGTTTTTCAGGGAATGATAAAACTAAGCGGTTGTCACAATAGATTGGACTTTTGATTCCACTTGCCCATGTGAATGGATCATTTGGTTGTAAAGATACGGCTTTAATATCTAATAAGTTTTTTGCTACAATTTTTTCTACAGTCATGTTATTTACCCTCCATAGTTGCTTCAATTTCGTTATATGTTTTTAACGGATCTTCACTCTTCGTGATTGAGCGTCCAACAACGATGTAGTCACAACCTTGTTCTAATGCATAAGCAGGAGTTGCGACACGTTTTTGATCATCTTTAGAATCACTTGCTAAACGAATACCTGGAGTTACTGTTAAGAAGTCATCTCCACAAGCTTCATGAATTGCTTTTGCTTCGTGTACACTACATACAACACCGTCTAAGCCAGCTTCTTTTGCATTTTTTGCATATTTGATAACGCAATCCATGACTTCACCAGGAATTCCTAATTCATCATTCATTGCTTCTTTTGATGTTGAAGTTAATTGTGTAACACCGATACATAAAGGACGAGGACCACCATTTGCTCCTAATTCTAATCCTTCAACAGCTGCTTTCATCATAGCGATTCCACCAGCACAGTGTACGTTTGTGATATCAACACCTAAGTTAGCAAGGTTTTTCATTCCACCTTTTACAGTGTTAGGAATATCATGTAATTTAAGGTCTAAGAAAATGTGATGTCCCATTTCTTTGACTGTTTGAACCATGCTTAATCCTTCCGCATATGTTAATTCCATACCGATTTTAACATAGATTGGTTCTTTGAATTGTTTTAAAAAGTTAACAACTTCTTCTTTGCTTGAGAAGTCTAACGCTACAATTGTCTTACTCATTATTTAAAACTCCTTCCGACAGCTTCTTCTACGCTGTGAATACCATATTTTTCAAATACTCTTGGTAGATCTTCAATAATTTTAACACAGCAATAAGGATCTACAAAGTTTTGCATACCAACTTCAACAGCGCTAGCACCTGCATATAAGAATTCTAATACATCTTCTGCACGTGTAATTCCACCAACACCGATAATTGGAATATTGACTGCTTGAGCAACCTGGTAAACCATACGGATGGCAACTGGTTTAATGGCAGGACCACTTAATCCTCCAGTGACATTTGCTAAGATTGGTTTTCCAGTACGAAGATCTAAGCGCATACCCATCATTGTATTGATTAGTACAAGACCATCTGCACCTGCTTCTTCAACTGCTTTAGCAATTTCTACAATGTTTGTAACATTTGGTGACAATTTCACATATACAGGTTTTGTAGCTGCTTCTTTTGCCATTCTTGTTACGCGAGCTGCTAGTTCAGGTTTTGTTCCTAAACCAATTCCACCATGTTTTACATTTGGGCAGCTGATATTTAATTCATATGCTTTGACAACATCTGAATCATTTAATTTTTGAATCACTTCTACGTACTCTTCTTCACTTGCACCTGCAACGTTGGCAATGATTTCTGTATCAAATTGCGCAAGCCAAGGAAGTTCTTTTTCTTTGATTACATCAACACCAGGATTTTGAAGTCCAATGGCATTTAACATTCCGTTTGGAGTTTCTGCAACACGTGGTGTTGGATTTCCAAAACGTTTATGAGGTGTTGCACTCTTAATTGCAATTCCACCTAAGATGCTAAGATCATATAATTCAGCGTATTCGCGGCCGAATCCAAAGCATCCACTTGCTGGAATAATCGGATTTTTCAAGTTTAATCCTGGTAATTTAACATGTAAATCCATTAGAATTCCACCTTTCCAATTGGGAATACAGGTCCCTCTTTACAAATTCGATGATACATATTTTCTTCTTTTTTATCTTTCGCAACACAAGCCATGCAAGCACCGATTCCACAAGCCATACGACTTTCAAAAGACATATATCCTTTTGTATAGGCTGCTTCAATCGCTTTTAGCATTGGACGAGGTCCACAGCTATAAGTGAAATCACAAGTGATATTTGCTTCTTTGATGGCATCCATAACCGTTCCTTTTACCCCATAAGAACCATCCATTGTCGCAATGACAACATGACATCCAATTGCTTTAAATGTATCTTCATAGAAGACGCTATCGCAATCGTTGAATCCTAACACAACATGTACCGTTTTGTTTAATGCACGATATTGTTTCGCAAGTTCATATAATGGAGGAACACCAACACCACCACCGATTAATAGAACTTCGTCTAATTCTTCATGTAATGGATAGCTGCTTCCTAATGGACCAAACACATCAATTGCATCTTGTGCTTGTTTTGTTGATAATTCAAGTGTACCATCACCAACAACTTTATAGACAATGACAAAGCCATCTTCTTCAATACTTGAAATACTGATTGGACGGCGAAGCATGAAACCATCAATTCGTACATTGACGAATTGTCCTGGTTTCATTTCACTTGCCATGTTTGCTTGAATTTTCATGCGAAATGTATCTTTCGCAATTGCTTCATTGCTTAAAATAATCCCTTTTTCCTCTAGCATTTTAATCCTCCAATTCATTCATAGAAATGGTTGTAAATGATTGAGCCTCTAATACTCTTAAGATTGCATGAGCAGTATCAAATGATGTGAAGCAACTAATGTTGTTTTCAGCAGCTGCACGACGAATTTCAAATCCATCTTGATTTGCCGTTTTTGTACTACTCATTGTGTTAATAACATAGTTGATACGCCCTTTACGGATGACATCAACAACGTCTTCTCCTTCTCCTTCATTTACTTTGTTGACAACACGAACATAGATTCCATTGTCTTTTAAGTACTGTGCAGTACCTTTTGTTGCATAGATTCCATAACCGATTGCAGAGAAGCGACGAGCGATTGCTAATCCTTCTGGTTTATCAGCATCTGCTACTGTAATCATAACGTTACCATGCAATGGAATTTTTACTCCACTTGCAAGTAATGCTTTGTATAATGCTTTTTCTAATGTATCGTCTCCACCTAAGGCTTCACCAGTTGATTTCATTTCTGGTCCTAATGTTGTATCAACGCTACGTAATTTAGCGAATGAGAATACTGGAGCTTTACAGAAGACACGTCCAAGTTCTGGATGTACACCTTCTTGATATCCTTGATCTGCTAATGATTCACCTAATACACAACGAGTTGCAACGTGTGACATAGGAACACTTGTGATCTTAGATAAGAATGGTACCGTACGAGAAGAACGTGGGTTTACTTCTAGTACATATACTTTTTCATCTTTATCAACGATGAATTGAATGTTATATAATCCAATAAAGTGGAATCCTTTACCGATGCGAATTGCATAGTCAGTAATTAATTCTTTTACTTTATCAGATGCAGTTGGTGCAGGATATACAGAGATTGAGTCACCAGAGTGAACACCAGCACGTTCGATATGTTCCATGATACCTGGAATATAAACGTGTTCACCATCACAGATGGCATCGATTTCCATTTCTTTACCAACGATGTATTTATCAACTAGAATTGGTGCATCATGACTAATTTCTTTTACCGCTGTTGCCATGTAAACACGTAAGTCTGCATCGTTATGAACGATTTCCATTGCACGTCCACCTAATACATAACTTGGACGAACTAATACTGGATAACCAATCTTATTAGCGATGACAAGTGCTTCTTCAACTGTTACAGCAGTTTCCCCTTTTGGTTGAGGAATGTCTAGTTTATGTAACATTTCTTCGAATTCATGACGGTCTTCAGCACGGTCGATATCTTCTAATGAAGTACCTAAGATTTTCACGCCACGATCCACTAATTTATCAGCTAAGTTGATGGCTGTTTGACCACCGAATTGAACGATAACACCTAATGGTTGTTCTAAATCAATGATATGCATAACATCTTCGATTGTTAGTGGTTCAAAATATAATTTATCTGAAATTGAGTAGTCAGTAGAAACAGTTTCTGGGTTGTTGTTGATAACGATTGCTTCATATCCACATTCACGTAATGTTTTTACACAGTGAACAGTTGCGTAGTCGAATTCAACACCTTGTCCGATACGGATTGGTCCAGAACCTAATACGATAATTTTCTTACGATCGCTACGAATACTTTCGTTTTCATGTTCGTAAGTTGAATATAAGTATGGTGTATGAGAAACGAATTCACCAGCACATGTATCTACGTTTTTAAAGACTGGCATCAATCCTTTTTCTTTACGTAAATCATAGATTTCACGCTCATTCATATCCCAAGCTCTTGCGATATAGCTATCAGCAAATCCCATTTTCTTAGCTTCTAATAAAACGTCTAAATCATTTTTATGTTCACGAATAACACTTTCGTAAGCAACGATGTTTTTGAAACGGTTTAAGAAATATAAGTCCATCTTTGTCACTTTGTGAATGTCTTCAATATCTGCACCTTTTCTTAATAAAGCAGTGATGACATAAATACGCTCATCATCGCAGCGACCTAATTTTTCCCATAATTCTTCAACGCTTAATGCATTGACATCTTTTTGTTCTAAGTGATCAGTTTTCATTTCTAATGAACGGATGGCTTTAAGGATTGCTTCATCAAACGTACGTCCAATAGACATAACTTCACCTGTTGCTTTCATCTGTGTACCTAATGTACGATCTCCTTTAGGGAATTTATCGAAAGCAAAACGAGGGAATTTAGCTACTACATAGTCAATACATGGTTCCACACATGCATAACTTGTTTGTGTAACTGGGTTGATGATTTCATCTAATGTTAAACCGACTGCAACTTTTGCAGCTAATTTGGCAATTGGATAACCTGTTGCTTTACTAGCTAAAGCACTTGAACGTGATACACGAGGGTTAACTTCGATTACATAATATTTAAATGAGTTAGGATCTAGTGCTAACTGTACGTTACATCCACCACAGATTTTTAATGCACGAATGATTTTTAATGCAGATGCACGCATCATACCACATTCACGATCTGTTAATGTTTGTGTTGGAGCAACAACGATTGAGTCACCAGTATGGATACCAACTGGGTCAACGTTTTCCATATTACATACTACAATTGCATTGTCTGCGTTATCGCGCATTACTTCATATTCGATTTCTTTATAACCTGCAATACTTTGTTCAATTAAGCATTGGTGAACAGGAGACATTTTTAAACCATTGTCACAGATGATACGTAATTCTTTTTCATCATGTGCAAATCCTCCACCTGTTCCTCCTAGTGTAAAGGCAGGACGTACTACAACTGGATATCCATTATCACTAGCGAAAGCTAGGGCTTCTTCTGTTGTGTGAACGATCACACTTTCAGGAACTGGTTCTCCAATTTCATACATTAATTCACGGAACATGTCACGGTCTTCTGCTTTTTCAATTGCATCAAGCGCAGTTCCTAATACTTCTACGTTATATTCATCTAAGATACCACTTTTAGCAAGTTCAACAACTAAGTTTAACCCAGTTTGTCCTCCTAAACTTCCTAAGATAGCATCTGGTCTTTCTTTATAGATAATACGACTAGCGAATTCTAATGTTAAAGGTTCAATGTAAACACGGTCTGCCACAACAGAATCAGTCATGATTGTTGCAGGGTTAGAGTTAATTAAGATAACTTCATATCCCTCTTCACGCAATGATGTACATGCCTGTGTACCTGCATAGTCAAATTCTGCAGCCTGTCCAATGACGATTGGTCCAGACCCAATTACCATAATCTTTTTAATATCTGTTCTTTTTGGCATCTATTTTGCACTCCCTTCTTGAATCATATTGTAAAAATCATCAAAGATGTAATTACAGTCATCTGCACCTGGTGCAGCTTCTGGTTGGAATGCTACGGACATCATAGGGTATGTCTCGTGTTCACATCCTTCAATTGTATTGTCATTTAATGCTTCATAAGTTACTTTTAATCCTGTTCCTGCTAAAGAATCACGATCGATTTCATAACCTTGGTTTTGTGCAGTAAATTCAATTTTATTTTTCTTTAAGTTACGGACTGGTACACTATTACCGTGGTGTCCAACTTTCATCTTCACGACATTAGCTCCACATGCAGTAGCGATAATTTCATGTCCTAATCCAATTCCTAACATTGGTAAACGTCCTAATAATGCTTTACATGTTTCCACTGTTTCAGGCACATCACAAGGTGCTCCTGGACCACTCGTAAAGACAACAGCATCTGGATGCAATGCTAAAATATCATCTGCGCTCATGTTATAAGGCACAACGATTAAGCCACATCCACGTACATTTAATTCACGAATAACAGCAAATTTTGTTCCGTTATCAACAACAACCACTTTATTTCCTCTTGCAGGAATTGGGAATGGTTTTTGTGTTGATACCACTTGTACACCATCATTTGGTAATGGTGTTGCTTTCATGGTAGCAATGATTTCTTCTACATTTGCACCTTCATCTGCTAAGATTGCTTTCAATGTTCCATTATCACGAATCTTACGTGTGATTTCACGTGTATCGATTCCAGCGATTCCTGGAATATTTTTTGCTTTCATAAATGCATCTAAAGTCATGTCACAACGGAAATTACTTGGTGTTTCGCAATATTCTTTTACAACAAATCCAAATACTTTAGGAGAAAAACTTTCAAAGTCATCTCGGTTAATTCCGCAATTTCCCATTGCAGGGTATGTCATCATTACTAATTTACCATAGTAAGATAAGTCAGATACGATTTCTTGATAACCACTCATTCCTGTTTGGAAAATCAATTCACCCATTCGATATTGATCTGAACCAAAAGCAATACCTTCGTATACACTTCCATCCTCTAGTATTAAAAGCCTTTTTTTCATGCATGTTCCTCCTCATTTAATGTAAATACATTGTTTCCTTGGCAGTATGTTTCTAGTACCCAACCAGTGCAATCAATGCCATCAAAAGGTGTGTTTTTACCTTTTGAGAAAAACTTCGTTTTATCAACTTTACGATAGTGGTTTGTATCCACGATAATAAAGTCTGCATCATTGCCAACAGCAAGTGCACCCTTGTTTGCAATACGGAAACGTTTTGCAGGTGCTTCACTCATCCAGTGAACAAGCTGTGCCAATGTAAATACATGTTCTTTTTCTACAAATCTAGTATACAACAAAGGGAAGGCAGTTTCCAAGGAAACAATGCCAAATGGTGCAAGCTCCATACCTCTTTGTTTTTCTTCTTCTGTATGTGGCGCATGATCATTTGCAATCATGTCAATTGTTCCATCCAACAATCCATTGATTAAGGATTGTTGATCTTCTTTACTTCTTAGTGGTGGATTCATCTTGTGGTTTTCATTGACAACATCCATTTCATTTAATAATAAATGGTGAGCTGTTACTTCGCCACTGCAATCAACACCCATTGCTTTATATTCTTTTAAATAAGCAACACTTTCTTTTGCACTCATGTGACAAACATGATAACGACATCCTGTTTCTTTTGCTAAGTCTAAGTCACGTTTAAATTGTGCATATTCACAGGCACTAGGAATTCCTAATAAGCCTAATTCTTTATTGCGGATTCCTTCGTGCATACAAGCTTTTGGTCTACGATAAGACATATCTTCTGTATGTGCAACGATCATACCATCGTTTTCTTTACATACTTTCATTGCTTCTCTCATCATATCTTGTGTATTCACACCAACTCCATCATCAGAATAAGCATGGATTCCCATTTCGCTTAATCCTTTCATGTCAGCTAATTCCTTGCTTGCTTCAGCTCTTGTGATACATGCATATGGAATGACATTCACAACTGCATCTTGACGAATTTTAGCAAGATACTCTTTCATTGTATCCACATTATCTGGATAAGGTTTTACATTTGGCATTGCCATAATTGTTGTGAAACCACCATGAGCTGCTGCTTTTGACCCAGTAAGAATTGTTTCTTTCTGGGTAAATCCTGGTTCTCTTAAATGTACATGGACATCAATTAATCCAGGTAATACCATATTCCCTTTTGCATCAATAACTTCGAATGATTCTTGTGGTTCGATGTTTTCTTCTAATTTAAGAATTCCTGTTTCATCAAATAACATATCCATTTGAGTCAACTTACCATCTACGAATAATCTTCCGTTCTTTAAAAGTTTCATATGAGTTCTCCTTTATTCAAATGGCTCATATCCGAAAGCTCGTTTTACAACTGCTTTACGCACTAAAACGCCATTTTGCATTTGTTTGAAAATACGACTGTTTTCTGCTTCCACTAAATCAGAGTCGATTTCAACTCCACGATTCACAGGTGCAGGATGCATAATAATCGCATGTTTTTGCATCATGGCATGACGTTCCTTTGTCAAACCATATTTTTGAAGATATTCTTCTTTACTCATCTTCATGGTTTCACTATGACGTTCATGTTGGATACGAAGCATCATAACAACGTCAGCCCATTGTACAGCCTCATCAATATCTTTATAGTTTTCATCGTGGTCTACCCAATCTTCTGGACCGCTAAAGCATACATAACCACCTAGCATATCCATTGCTTCTTGGATACTGTGAGCAACACGAGAGTGTTTTACATCCCCAATGACAGCTACTTTGATTCCTTCAAATTTATGGAATTCCTGATAAATTGTAAGTAAATCTAATAAGCATTGTGTTGGATGGTTTCCACATCCATCTCCTGCATTTAAAATTGGAATGGAGATTGATTCCAACTCTTTAAAATATTCATCTTTTTTATGACGAATAACGACTGCATCATAACCAATGCTTTCAAATGTTTTTACTGTATCATATAACGTTTCACCTTTTTCAACACTACTTCCTTGTGCTGTAAAGTCTTCTACACTAGCTCCTAATTGAAGTTCTGCAGATGCGAATGAGAAATGTGTTCTCGTGCTTGGCTCAAAAAAAAGATTAGCAACCAACGTACGTTTAGGAAATTGCCAATCCTTTTTGGAACATGAAAAAGCTTGCGCATCATGAAGAATTGCAAAGATTTCATCTTTCGATAAATCACTAATTCTAAGTAGACTGTTTTTATTCATAACCTTACCTCCATTACTCAAAAAAAAGGTCCTTGCACACGCAAAAGGACCTTCGTTAGGTATCTTTGAAATATCTTTCCTTCATAACCTCTCTGGATTATTTTAAAGGACCTTTTTTCCATAGATTATTTTACCATAACTTAAAAAGATTACAAGAATTTTTTCTAGAAATTCACATCTATAGATTGGTCAACTTTTGCGATTGATAATCAACAAACCGATTGGTATAATCGAAAAAATGTTCAAACTGTTCCATCAAGGATGCACTCTTAATCAACAACAGATGAATATTTTCCTGGCGTTTTATTTCATCTTGATAAGAAAATAAAAACTGATACACATAGTAATATGCGCCTAGTTCCTTTTCTTTACAAACTTTACTTTTTGAAAGTAAAGCACTATAGTCTAGAAGGATAGAAATAAGTTGCATAATCAAATCATCCATCTCTTCAATACGACGTTTCATGCTTGCACTGCGAAGATAGGGATTTCGCTTATACCAAGGTTCATCTACAATTCGCAGATAGGTTTCATGTAAGGCATGAGCGTATACTTTTAACGTTGATCCTTTTAGAATCAATGTCTTTTCTACCTGTTCTTCCATTATGCTAATGCCCTTTTTAAAATCTTTTCGACCATCGTTGCATTCCGATAGTTTAAGGAATACTTCTTTACAACATCTTTCTCATTGTGAACAAAGCGTAAATACACGGATGGAATTTCATCATCTAAATCAAGTTTCATCCAAATACGAATCTTTGTATAAGGATAGATCCCATCATCAAGTAAATAATCATCATCGCGCCAATGGATATAGGCTGCTTTTTCTCGCATTTCCCATTGTTGAAATTCCTTGATTACTTCTGGAAACAAAGGAATAAACACATATTCACTTGGATAGGATTCAAACTGCGTCTTGATAAATTTACGTAAACGCTCCATCTGTTTTTTTCTCGATTCAATGAGCTTTTGTTCCTTCCGATTGACAATCTCAATAATTTTATCCTCTTTTTGAGGTTCATTTGCAATAAATCGCTGATGGATATACATCAAATCAAAAGCATCCGTCAATGCATTATGTTCAACAATTCCATCGACTCCATAAACTGCTTTCATATCATCTAATGAGAGAGCTGGCGAAATTACTCGATTTTGAAATTTAACAGTAGCTGAAACTACTTTTTGTACATCTTCAATCCGATCAAAGTAATGGTTCTCAATCTTATGAATTTCACAGTTACGAATGAGTGTACGACGATCATCTGGTCCACAACTATAGAAGCGAACATCATCTTGTTCTAAAAAAGAATCAATCCAGTCATTGAATTGTCCTACTACTTTATATAACTTACATGCCGATAAGATATCTTCATTGTTTAACTTTGTAATCTTCTTAACAATTGGTGATAATCGTCTAAAGTATCGAGGACATACTAATGTATAAAACCTCCCTAACTCCTTATTTTGATCATCACAAGCAACAGCGCCAATACTAATCACGGCCTGTTCAAACTTTCTTTGATACCTGACAGCATCAAATTCTGAATCTATATATACTCGAATCATGAAATCTTACCTCACCTATGTTTAATTATAATAATTTATAAAAATAAAAGCAATCATACTTCATGCATATTATGAAAAATCATAACATTCGACAAGATTTCTAATCCAGATAAAGAAAAAAAGGGATCTTCTCCCCTATTATGAATAACGAATTGGACGATCAAATTCTAACACATCCGCTTCTACAAACTCTTCAATTGCTTGCAGTTGATTTTTCACAAACATATCTGGTAAACGTTTCTTTTGTAAATAAAAGTTTAAAAATCCAATAAATGCCGCATTGATCAAAGAGAAAATGATCTCAATCTTAAATAAGAAGGCAAACAGTAAAAAGACAATCACGACCAAAACAATGGTTAATAACAATAAGCGTTGATTGATATAACGATAAGTATCTGTTAAAAATGATGTATAACGTTCAATAAATGCATTCTCTTTTTCACTGCATGCATAAGCAATTTTATCTAGATAACGAGGAAATTTTTTTGGTGTTAAATAAGCATCACGCACTTGCATCATACGCAAGGCACAATAACGTGCTCCATTTTTATTTCCTTTTTCTTCATAGTCCATTCCAGACATAAACATCATGTGCATATACATTGCTGTATTTAAATCTTGATTCTCATAAGTTAGCGCTTCTTTTACTTTTTTCAATAAACTAGGATCCATCGTACAACCTTGTTTTTCAAAAATTGCATAACATTGTTCAATACGTTGCTCGTAGCTTATTTCTTCATCTTGTGTTACCATTGTCATCTTTTCTTCCATATTATTATCTCACTTTCTATGTTCAATATTATAGCACAGCAAGTACAAAAAAGAATCTGCCAATGACAGATTCTAATCTTTTTATTCCGCTGTAATTTCTAAATGATGTGCAATATCTTCTTCTGTGATCAATTCATCACGATGTAATTTTTCAATCAATGCACGAGAATCTGTAATAGAAACTTCATTTGGAATCATTACATAAGCATCAAAACCATTTGCTGGAGTAAATTTAGTAGCTCCAGTACCTGTTAATTGGATTTGTTTAATGTCCCAACCTTTCATGCTATTTAATTGTGCTTTGACAAAGGCTGTCATTTCATCCATAGACATATTGGTTTGGAAACTTCCACTCACTGCATCTAATACATCTTTATAATTGGTAATGATTGCTGGAGAAATTGCTTTGTTGATAATTCCTTGTAACAAACGCATCTGGTTACGAGAACGTTCGCTATCTCCATCCGCAAGGCTCTTTCTTTCACGTGCAAATCCTAGCGCTTCTTTACCATTTAAATGGTTGATCCCTTCCACATATTCATAACCAAATTTACTTCGGAATGGGAATGGTGATTCTACTTCAACGCCACCTAAAGCATCAACTATGTTAATTAAGCTTGAGAAATTTACACGAGCATAATAGTTAATATCAATACCCATTAAATGTTCCATTGTTTCGATTGTACAATCAACACCGAAGATACCAGTATGCGTTAACTTATCTAATTGATCATTTTGACAAGTCTGAGGCACATAGTAATCTCTAGGAATACCTAACATCAAGATTTGATGCGTATTTGGATTCACAGAAACAATCATATTTACGTCTGTACGAGATACCGTTACTAATTCACCATATGTATCAATACCTGTAATATAAACATTAAATGGTTTCGTTAAAACGTCAACACCTTTTGAAATATCTTTTGCTTCTTTTTCATATGTATATTGAGTAATAATTCTTGTTTTACGGTTAAATTCAGAAAAATGATCTTCAATTAATCCACGAGAACTTTCGTTTAATAAAATTGCATCTACTTTTCCATTCAATAAATCATCTGCATAAGATTTATAAGAAGTATACTCTTTGCTATGGAAGTCAGCTTTCATATCGACTTTCATCTTTGCAACAGTTTCTTCTAATAATGCCTTATCCCCTACAGAGATTACACCAACTTCTTTATCTTTTAAGTCGCTAATTGCATAATATGGGCTATCTTTATGCACAACAACAGATACCACACTTAAATCTTTATTTGCACCAGTCATTCTTCTAAAAGCAGAACCAGTATGATATAAATACCAGTTTCCTCCACCTAGAATGATTGTTAAAATCACAATTAAAATTTTTCCTAGGATACGATTGATTTTATTAACATGTTTCCCTAACTGTAAATACGTTAAACCTGCAAAGAACACTAATAAAACACCACACGCGATCATAAGATATTTCGATGGTATTACATTTAAATCATAAGCCTGATATATAAATAATGCAGTCACGATTGTTAGCGCGACAACGAAATAAAGGCCTGCAGTTTTATATACTGGTTTGTTTCTAGTAATAGGTTTCGCCATGAAATTCATCCTCTCTTATAAATAAACACTGTTATTATATCTTGTTTGTAACTTTTTAGCTATATCTAATTTCTTAATATATCGTAATTTTTTACACTTTCCCCATTTTATATAAATTATTACATATGTAAACCAGATGCTTTAAATGACTTCGACAAATCCTATTCACTCGCCTTTTCTAATTGCTCTGTTTATGTTATTATAGAAGCCGGTATTAATAAAGATTGGAGAATGAACATGATTAAAATTGAAAGAACTAGTGTCATGAATTTTGAAAATGCAATCCGTGGTGCACGTAATCCAATGAACAGCTGGAACCGCATGGATTCTTACTATGATGAAGACGGAAACTTCGTTATGGGTGAAAACGACTTATCGCTAGCTACACGCTTAGCAAGAGCTGGAAGCGATCATCGCAAATATATGCGTCAAATCTTTGTATCTGTTGACTTCACTGCTCCTTTATATTGGTGGAAAGAATACGATACTTACAAAGTAGCAACCGTTGCGAATTCAACAAGTACAATGCACAAAATTGCTAGCAAACCTTTTTCATTAGAAGACTTCTCTTACGATCACATGAACGAAAAAGCAAAAGCTTGTTTAGAATCTGTGATTCAAACATTAGAAGAATTACGTTTAGAATATTTAGAAACAAAAGATAAAACAATTTGGTATAGTATGATTCAATTATTACCAAGTAACTATCATCAAATGCGTACATGTACATTTAACTATGAAACATTGATGAATATCTACTATGCTAGAAGATTCCATAAGTTAGATGAATGGCATACCGTATGTGAATGGATTGAAAGTCTTCCATACGCAAAAGAATTAATCATCGATAGCCAAAAATAGTTATAAAAAAGAGATCAACGAATGATCTCTTTTTTCTATTTTGATTCAAAGATTGGAATTAAATAATCCCAAATTGCTTCCATACCTGTTTTCTTTTCAGCAGAGAATGGGAATAATGGTTCATCATCATGTAAACCAAGTTCTTTACGAATCATATGTAATTGATTCTTTTGCTTCGTCGTAGGAAGTTTATCCATCTTTGTTGCAACTAATGCAACTGGAATTTCATAATAACGAGCAAATTCCAACATCGTATGATCATCTTCCGTTGGTTTATGACGTGAGTCAACAAGAATGACTAAGCCTTTCTTTTGTTCTCTTTCAGCAAAGTAATCTTCCATCATCTGTCCAAACAACAACAATTGTTTTTTAGAGATGTTTGCATAACCATATCCTGGTACATCGACAAACATATATTTATCATCAAGATTAAAAAAGTTCAACAATCTAGTTTTTCCAGGTGTATTTCCAACATAGGCTAATTTTTTTCTTGAACACATCGTGTTAATGAAACTACTTTTCCCAACATTACTTCTTCCAGCTAATACAATTTCAGGAAGAGTCGTATCTGGCCAAGATTTTTTATCTGGCGCAGATACAACTAATTCAGCTTTATTAAATGTAATCATATTATTTAACCAACGCAACATCTAGAACCTGAGAAACTTTTTCTGCAGGGATAAATGTCACACTTTCTTTTACTGTTTCTGGTACTTCGTCTAAATCTTTGACATTTGCTTTTGGGATGACGATTGTCGTAATACCGCAGCGATGAGCAGCCATTGATTTTTCTTTTAAACCACCAATTGGTAAAACATGACCACGTAATGTCACTTCCCCAGTCATTGCAAGATTTGCTTTTACTGGAGTATTAGTAAAGCTAGATACAAGAGCTGTTGTAAGTGTTACACCAGCACTTGGTCCATCTTTTGGAACAGCACCTTCTGGAACGTGGATATGAACATCGTTTGTTTCAAAGAATTCTGGTTTAATCTTATATTTTTTCGCATTTGCACGAACATAATCATAAGCAATCGTAGCAGATTCTTTCATGACATCTCCTAATTGACCAGTGATGACAAGTTTTCCTTTTCCTTCAAAGTGGTTCACTTCAATTTGAAGGACATCTCCACCAAATGAAGTATAAGCAAGACCTGTAACTGTACCAACTTGATCTTTCGTTTCACGTTTACCATATTCAATTTTTTCGTTGCCTAACCATTCATGAACTAATTTCTTCGTCACTTTGATAGAACGTTTCTTATCTTTTAGAATAGCAAGAACACTCTTACGGCAAACCGTTGCGATTGTTCTTTCTAATTGACGAACTCCACTTTCTCTTGTGTAGTAACGAATTAAGTATGTGATCATATCATCATCTACTTTTAATTGACTTGCTTTTAATCCATTTTCTTCAATTTGTTTTGGAAGTAAGTGACGTTTCGCAATTTCAATCTTTTCTAATTCTGTATATGAAGATAATTCAATAATTTCTAGACGATCACGCAATGCATTTGGAATATTTTCTAAATAGTTTGCGGTCGCAATGAATAATACTTTACTTAAATCATAAGGTTCTTCGATGTAATGATCAGAGAATACAGAGTTTTGTTCAGGATCTAGTACTTCAAGCATTGCACTTGCTGGATCCCCTTTGTAATCACTTGCCATTTTATCAATTTCATCGATTAAGAATACTGGGTTTAGCGTGCCTGCTTTTTTCATCGCTTGAATAAAACGACCAGGCATACTTCCTAAGTATGTTCTACGATGTCCACGAATTTCAGATTCGTCTTTCACACCACCTAAAGATACTTTTACAAATTTACGATCTAAGGCACGTGCAACTGATTTCGCTAATGATGTTTTACCAACTCCTGGAGGACCAACTAAACAAATAATTGGAGCTTTTAAAGAGTTTGTCATCTGTTTAACTGCTAAGTATTCTAAAATACGTTCTTTGATTTTCTTTAAACCATAATGATCTTGATCAAGGATATCACTTGCTAAAGCAAGATCTTCGTTATCTTTGCTTTCTTGCCACCAAGGAAGATTCATCATCCAGTCGATATATGTTTTAATCACACCAGTTTCTCCACTTGCAGCAGGTAAGATTTCATAACGGCTTAATTCTTCTTTGATTTTCGCTTTAATGTTATCAGGGTAAGGATTTTCATCTAAGCGTTTACGAATCTCATCTGCATCTTTATCCGTGTCAAAGCTATCACCTAGCTCTTCTTTAATGGCACGCATCTTTTCACGCAAATAGTATTCTTTTTGACTTTCTTCAATACGGCTCTTTACCTTATCATTAATTTTATTTTCAATCAAAGATAATTCCTTTTCATTTTCAATCTCTCTTAAGATGATTAATAAACGATCATTTACACCCAATGTTTCTAATAACTCTTCACGCTTTTCTAAAGAGAATGGGAACAACTGTGCAACTTGATCAGATAACTGTACTGCACTGACACCTTTGGCAAGTTCGTTGATCATCTCTTTTGGAATACTTTGGGATATCGCTTCAATTTCTTCAAATTGTTTCGCAATTTTACGAACTAAAGCAACTTCTTCCATTGGATCTTGTGTAATATCATATAGATATTCAGCACTTGTAGACATCATTGTGTCTTCATTCATTACAGTTTTGATTTTAACACGTTGAAGTCCTTTAAATTTAACTCTTAAATATCCATCCATTCTACGAATATGACGGATTTGGCATAATGTACCAAAGGAATATAAATCATCCATGTCCGGTGCATCCATCATTAAATCTTTCTGTGCTACTAAAATCACCTGATTGTTATATTTATCTTGGGCAGTTTCAACAGCGTTGACTGATTTATCTCTACCAACATCAATGATTACATCCTGGTTTGGGAATACAATCACCCCACGTGTACAAACTAAAGGCAGTTGTACAATTGGATTTGCATCGTTTTCACTCATATTTCTACACTCCTTTCATAAAGTCAAAAAAGACGCAGGTGCGTCTTTTGTGGTTACATTACTTACCAGCAGATTCTTTAACTAATTTAACAGCGTTTTGAAGACGTAAGTCATAGCTTACAGCATCTTTGTTGATTAACGCTTTAACCTGTTCTAATGGCATATTGTAAGTTGTTGCCACAGTTTCTAATTCTTTTTCAACATCTTCATCAGTGATTTCAATGTTTTCTGCGTCAGCGATAGCTTCTAATACTAAACGTACTTTTACTTTAGTTTCAGCATCTTTACCAACTTCTTCACGGATTGTTTCATCAGTTTGTCCTGTTACTTGTTTGAATTTATCGATGTCTAATCCTTGAGACATTAAACGTTGTTCGAAATCTCTTACTAATACGTCGATTTCTTCTTCAACCATTACTTCTGGGATTTCAACTGAAGAAGCATCAGTGATTGCTGTGATGATTTCGTTTTCAAATTTTTGATCAGCAGCAGTTGTTCTATTTGTTTCTAAGTTTTTACGAGCATATTCTTTGTATGCTTCAACTGTTTCTACATCTTTGATTTCAGCTTGTTTTACTAATTCATCGTTTAATTCAGGTAAATCTTTTTGTTTGATTTCGTGAACTGTAACTTTGAATACAACAGCTTCACCAGCTAATTCTTCAGCTTGGTAATCTTCTGGGAATGTTACGTTGATTTCTTTTGATTCTTCACTTGCCATTCCTAATAATTGTTCTTCAAATCCAGGGATGAATGATCCGCTTCCAATTACTAATGGATAAGCACTTCCTTTTCCACCTTCGAATGGAACACCATCTTTGAATCCTTCAAAGTCGATAACAGCTGTATCTCCGTTTTCAACTTTTCCGTCTTCTTTTAATACTAATTCAGCGAAACGTCCTTGTAATGAAGTTAATTCAGCTTCAACATCTTCGTCAGTTACAACAACTTCTTCTTTCGTAATGTCTAAGTTTTTGTAAGCTCCTAATGTTACAACTGGTTTTACAACTACTTTAAATACTAATACAACTTTTTCTTCATCAATGCTTTCGATATCTAAGTTTGGTCTTGCAACTAATTCTAATTCGTTTTCTTTAACACCGCTTGTTAAAGCTTCTCCAGCAACTTCATCGATTGCTTCGAATAATATATTTTGCACACCAATTTGTTTTTTGATTAATGATGCAGGAGCATGTCCTTTACGGAAGCCTGGTAAGTTAGCTTTTTTAGTAAGTTTGTTTAAAGCTTTTTTCTGAGCTTTTTTCCAAGCATCACCTTCGACAGTAACTTTTAATTCTCCTGTTGATTTTTCTTTTAATTCCCATGTTGAACTCATGTTCATACCTCCTAGTACCCAATTTGATTTTTACATGTTAAAATTCATGTCTACTTAATAATAATTCATAACCACTATTCCATGCAAGGCTTTTTTCATCGATAAAGCGATAAAAATCATCTTTTTGATCATGTGCGCTATAAACATAATGAGCAACCCCCACAGCAACACCTAATGCATCTTCTTCTTCAATATTGTATGGAAGTCTCAAATATGCTTCTTTGACTAATGTTTCCACACACATCATCATAAATGTTGGGTTCTCATTTTCAAACCATTCTTTCAAATAATTTAGGGCAGTTAATGCACCATCACTATCCATCGGTGGTTCGATAAAGCAAGGAATAAATGTCACAATGCATCCATCTAATTCCATCGTGAATTCTTCACTGACATTTTGATCCATTAACGCTTCAATCAAATACGAACGAATTAAGTAATGAGGATGATCTCCTAAATATTCTTGAATGACGTCGAAATGATTACGAATATTACTTTTCTTTAATTGTTCAATCGCTAAAAATTGCTCATCCAAAGAACCTTTTAATAACGTTTCAATATCTTCTTCGTCATATGCCTTAGTAGCAGTTGTTTTCACTTCACTACGACATAGATTGTACAAGTCGATTAAACGCTGTTCATATTCTTTTGGAATATACGGCATTGATAATTCTTCTTCTAAAATAGCATATGCTTTTTGATAATCCTTAGCTTCTACGAATCCATCAACTTCTTTTAGAATATCTTCATAATAAGTATCCATGATATCTCCTTTACGACTAAACACTCATTAATATAGCATATTTATATGCTTTTATCAATTGATATCAACACTCTTACAACAATTTCACAAATTTGTCATATATCATTTTTCTTTTCATATATACAAACAAAACTATTCATACTGATTCACTGTGCATTAAGATTATTATAAAAAAATTATTTTTTTAAAATTAACCCTTGCACTTTTTAAATTTATTTGTTATTATAAATAGGCAATAAATGTCCACGTAGCTCAGTTGGATAGAGCATGCGCCTTCTAAGCGCACGGTCGGGGGTTCGAATCCCTCCGTGGACGCCATTTAATAAATAATCCGTCTTGTACGGATTTTTTATTTTTATCCTCTATATCATTTACATAAATAAAAGCTGGTTTTTACACCAGCTTTTTTATTACATCCCAATTATTCAGTTTCGATTAATCCATAACCACCATCGTTACGTTTGTAGACAACAGCGATTTCGTTTGTTTCATCATCGCGATAGATAAAGAAATTATGGTTTAACATTTCCATACGCATGATTGCTTCATCAAGTTCCATTGTATCTGGAACGATTGATTTTGTTTTAACAACTTCGTCTTCTTCCTGATATTCTTCAATTAGTTCAACTTCATCAAGGAAAGCTAACGCTAATTTATCTTTATGTTTTCTTGTTAATCTTGTTTTTTGTCTTCTGATTTGATCTTCTAATTTATCGATTGCTAAATCGATTGCAGCATATAGATCATCATGTACAACTTCTGCACGCAAGACTGCAAATTTTGTTGGGATTGTAACTTCAATTTTTTGTTTTGTAGGATACACTCTTACCACTACATTGGCAACAACAGTTTCATCAATGATAAAGTACTTTTCTAGTAGAGATAACTTTTTCTCGATTTTGTCTGCAATTGCATCTGTTACTTTAATGTTTTTACCGTAGATCTGGACTTTCATAATAAAATCCCTCCTTGTATTATTTCTATACTCATATTATAATCCATTTTTTTACATTTAATAGTCTACCATTTTACTGCTAAGTATGATAAACTTGTAATGTAAGGGCAAGATTTCTAAATCTTGCTTTTTTTATTGCTAAATACAAAAAAATACAGTTTTCACTGTATTTTTAGTCTTTTTTTGCATCTTGTTCATAGATGATATCATAGTATTTAATTTCTCGCTCACCATCCATACCAGTATCATATGCTTGATCTTTTAATACCTCTAATACACTTGAAATTGGAGTACCATATTCAATACAACCATATGCTTTCCCAATGACTTCAATTGCGGTATCAACAGCTTCATAGAATAAGTCCATAAAGGACGCATGAGATACAATCGTATCATCACACGGATGACGCCATTCGCTATGTTCTTCATTTAAGACATCATAACGTGGGTCAATCTTTGCTTTGACAATGTTTCCAGAAATTCTCCAAGGTTGATGAAGCACTGTTTCCACACCTTTTAAAATTGTGTATTTCACATTTCTTGGATCATATAATAATTTTTGAATATCACACCAAGAGCTAAGTGTTTCACGCAAATCATGTACCTTTACATCAACATGATATACTTTTTTGGCGCATGGCACATAAACACGGGCAATTGCTTTTAAGATATCTTCATCAAATTCACAAATATCAGAGCAGTGATAATCCTTAATACTGATTCCTTTAAATTTTTCTAACATCATGGTGTCCATCATAGATTCAAAACGATGATGATAACCAGCACTGACCCCTTTACAAGTACCTGTACGATAGAAAATATAAGGGTGTGCCGTTTTATCAAGTGCCCAGTGACATAGATGACCAAATAAATATGCAATCATATTCTCTTTAACTTCTTCATCTGTCTGCTGTTGAATGCTTTCAATTGCCACTTTATAAAAGTCATTGATATGACCAGCATGCATTCTACTTCCCAAATGATTTAACGTATGATTTTTTAATGTTTCTAATGGTTTCATGTGTGAGAAGAATAGAAAATCAGGGCCATTGCTTCCAATATAATAAATCTGAGGATGTTTTTCAATGATTGTAGCAATATCTTTCTTTGTTAATCGGTCTAATACTTCTTCCGCAAAAATTTTATGTGTAATGATATTTGGCATAACAAAACCTCCTAAATACCTTGTTATTATATCATTATTTGCGATAACTTTATAGCTACTTTGCTTTTATTCATGAAAGTAACCATAAAAATTCCAATGGTCACTATAATATTCATATAGATCCACAACTATACATAATGCCCAAAAAATACTAGCAACCGCTTGTTCCGCAAGAATATTGTATGCCAAAAAACATCCACATGTTAGTAAAGAACAAAGAAAGCAAGGGATTCTCTTCTTCAAAATCCAGAAAACAATTGTCGCAACTAAAAAAATAACAAATGCAATTTTTAATAAATTCATAATCATGTCTCCTCGCCTGTTACCTTTAATTATAAATGGTCTTATTTCTACAAACAACAAGATTTAAAAAAAGACCTGAATAATTCAGATCTTTTATCTTTATTTGCCATAACGATTATTTGGCTTATACTTAGCATTTGTTGCTCGTCTTGGTTTCTGATTTCCTTGTTTCGAATAACTATCTTTCTTCACAGTAGTTTTTTTCTTATTTTGATCCATCTGTTTTCCTTGATGATTCATAGATTGATGCTTTGAATGATAGCCTTGATAATTACCATTTGGACGTCTTGCTGGAATTAAGCATTTTGGTCCATTCCCAATCAAGTCTTCACGTCCTGCGCTCACTAACGCCTTATGTACTAAATCGTAGTTTTGAGGGTATGTAAACTGCATCAACGCACGTTGCATTGCTTTTTCTTCCCATGTTTTTGCGACATAAACAGGATGCATATTTTTTGGATCAAGTCCTGTATAATACATACAAGTTGCTGGTGTTCCAGGTGTTGGATAAAAATCCTGTACTTGTTTTGGTGTATAGTGAATTTTCTTTAAGTAACAAGCAAGCTCAATAGCAGATTTTAGAGTACTTCCTGGATGTGAACTCATCAAGTATGGCACAATATATTGATTCATATGAAATTGTTCATTTTTCTGTTTAAATTTTTCAACGAATTTTAAGTATAATTCTTTTCTTGGTTTCCCCATCTTGTCAAGTACTTCTGCACTAATATGTTCTGGTGCTACTTTTAATTGACCAGATACATGATGTTGTACTAATTCATCAAAAAATTCGTCATTTTTATCATACATCAAGTAGTCATAGCGTATACCAGAACGAATAAATACTTTTTTAATCTTTGGTAATTGACGAAGTGAACGCAAAATATCTAGATAGCGAGAATGGTCAACGACTAGGTTTGAACATGCTTTTGGGAAAAGACATTCTCGATTTTTACATGCACCAAATTTACGTTGTTTATTACAAGCTTCTCTTGAGAAGTTTGCAGTTGGTCCTCCAACATCATGAATATAGCCTTTAAAGTTTGGCATCTCGGTAATACGTTTTGCTTCTTCAATGATGCTTTCTTTGCTTCTTGCTGAAATCACACGCCCTTGATGATGAGTAATTGCACAGAATGCACATGAGCCAAAGCATCCACGATTCGATACAATGGAGAATTGTACTTCTTCGATTGCTGGAATATAGTGATATTTTGGATGGAACGTACGTTCATATGGTAACGAATAGGTGAAATCCATCTCTTCTTGTGTCAATGGCAAGGGTGGTTGATTTTGTACCACATACCAACCATCATAAGGTTCAACTAAGACATGAGCAGCAATCGCATCAATGTTTTCATGTTGTGTATGATAACTTTTTGCATATGTTTTTTTGTCGTTTTTAACTTCTTCATAGCTAGGTAATAAGACATAATCACTTAAGTATTCTAAGCTTTTCACCTTCCAGCAAGTACCACGGATATAACATAAGTCTGCAGCGCGTAAGCCACTTGCTAAAGCATCCGCTACTTCAATGATGGTATTTTCTCCCATCCCATACATTAATAAGTCTGCTTGCGAATCAATTAAAATACTACGACGAACAGCATCATCCCAATAATCATAATGAGATAAACGACGTAAACTTGCTTCAATTCCACCAATTAATACATCTTTATGTGGGAATAAACGTTTTAAAATTTGCGTATAGACGATGGTTGCACGATCCGGTCGTTTTCCCATCACTCCATCATCACTATAATAGTCATGATCTCTTCGACGTTTGTTTACGGAATAATGATTCACCATGGAGTCAATATTTCCACTCGAAACTAAAAATGCAAGTCTAGGTTCTCCTAATTCTTTAAATGCGTCATCGTCATGCCAATCTGGTTGCGCAATGATTCCACAGCTATAGCCAAATGCTTGCAATGTTCTTGTAATAATGGCACAGCCAAATGATGGGTGATCGACATATGCATCTCCACTAATGTACACAAAGTCTAGTTGCTCAAACCCTTGTTGCAACATTTCTTCTCTTGTTGTTGGTAAAAAAGCCACAAACATATCCTCCTTAATCAATCATCTTCTCTAATGCATGATATACAATATATTCTGCATAGGTATCTAATGAACAGTATTCTGTTAATTCATCATAAATCTTCGTTTTTTCTTCGCCTTCAAGCGTCTGATACTCTCTCCATTTTGCCACTGCATCCATACCATAAGAAATGGCTAAGTCTTGGTAGTTATAATCAGAGAAAATTGGCACAAGTACTTTTAATGAATAAAAGCCATTCATGCGAATATCATACACATTGCCTGTTGAGAATGGAATCGATAAATCGACCATGCGTTCCCAAATAGCGCGTAATTGTTCTTCATATTGTGGAAATTGCTGCGATAATTGAATCAATCTTAATTTTTCAGCACCCTCCATATTATACACGAGAATCGTACCTGTCTTTGGTATTTTATCAATCAATTGATGGATAAATTCTTCGCGGCAATCACCTTCTCCAATAAAACCAGTATGCGTTAATTTTGCTCCCTTTTCTTCTTCTACATGAAGTGAGAATTGGAAAGCTAATACATCATAAGGCTTCATTCCTCTATATGGAGGAAAGGCAAATGTTTCCCATTCAAAATCCAAGTAGGATAATGGATAGGTAATATGCTCTTTACGCCAAATACGCATGGCAAGTTTATCGACATATAAACCACCATTGCGATCAGCCATAATTTGAGCATATTGATTCCTTGTTCCTTCAATACGATTGACATCCACATCTTTTAAACGTGTGATGCCTTCTTCTTTCATCTTATATTTATATTGCGATTGAATCAGGCTTGTGATGGAACCATCCACTTGTTCTTCTTCATGGAAGCAATCTTTATAATATGAACATTTCACTCCTCTTGTGCAATGATTTGCCCTGATTGCTTTTACTTCCTCCATCGCATCCACTTCACGCATATGTTCTAAACAAGCAATCATATCACGTGCTTTATCTTTGATTAAGTCCATAATCTTCTTTCCTGGGCGATTATGACTATTATATAAACGATCTGAAATCGTCAGCAAAGAGAACACATCAAGTTCTTCTTGACGTACATAATCTGCGTTTAGATGAATAGCATACACCTCATCCACAAAGATATCAAGTAGTGCTAATACTTGTAGATGGTCACAAATATATTGTGCTTCAAATTCTTTAGGAAAGCAGTTGCGATAAGTCATATACAAAATAATCTTTCCATCTTCTTGTAATAAAACCGGGATTTTAATACGTAAATCCTCATAGGCAAATCGCGCATTGACTAATGTTTTTCCTTCTTTAAAAGCGGCCATGGCAAGACTTGCATCATCATTTGCCTTTCCTTCAAATATATGTTCATCAAGCATCAAGCGCTCTTTCACTAAGGCACTCATGCTTTCATTGTAATTCACAAAAGGTGTAAACTCCTGTTTTTGTCTTCTTGCTAACCAAAATAAGCGATCACAACGATCCATTTTTTTAATGTCACTAATATGATACATTTTTACTCCACACTTTCCATCTGTTTTTATTATACCATACTTATCATAATGTCAAAGAATATTGTTTTGCCATTGCATCCACGATCTTTTTCATTTCCTCTTTGATTTCCGTTGGTGCTAATATCTCACATTGATCACCATGAGACAACAAGAAATGAAGCGTGCTTAATTTTCCTTCCATAATCGTTTTTAAATGATAACAATGATCGTCAATCCATTCTCCTTTTGGCTGAATACCAACGTCTTGTTCACTCACCAACAACGCGCATTCATCATAAAACAATAAGTCTAACTCATATACCTCATGACTCATCAATCCTTTTTGACCAATATAGTTTTTCACTTGAAAATCTGGATCTCGTACAAAGGTATAAGGCGTTACTTGTACATCTTTCATACGTTCTTCACTAAATTTAAAATTACGAAAATCTTTTGCTTTTAAAGAATAGGCCAAGCAATAATAATTTCCTTTGTCATTTAAGATTTCATACGGATGAATACGAATTTTCTCATATTCCTTAGCATGCATGCTTTTATATCGAATATCCACAACTTGATGATAATCTTTTGCACTTGCGATGCTTCGTATATATTGTTTGATCAATGGTGGTAAGGTGGCTGTATCACTCTTCATATAGATACCCTTGTCTTTTGTTTCCATGCGATTAGTTGCAATGACTTTATCCATGGCATGTAAAAATTGTGGAAGTAATAAAAAGTCTTCATGACTTTTCATATATTCAATTGATTCAATCAGAGCTTGATGTTCATCGTTCGTTAAGCCGACCACAGGGAAAAGGCAGGATGTATCTAATTGATAGCCTCCAAGCTTGCCTCTTGTACTAACAATTTTAAATCCTGCTTCTTCCAACTCTTTTCGATACTCGCTAACATTTCGAATATTTGTATCTAACTCTTTTGCTAAGTCTTCTCTTGTAAGAAATCCTCTAGCCTTTAATAACATCAACATTTGTATACAACGAGCACTGCGCTTCATATGTCTTCCCTTTCCTAGGCACGAATCACTCTTGGGTGATAATTCAATGGACTGTAACGAGAAGGATGATCACCAAACAAAGGTTTACTTTCCTGTACCTTTGGTACGATACCCTTATTCGCTAATAATGCGACTACTTCACCGATTCCATTTTCAAGTGCAAATCCTAATGCTTGTTCTTCTTGTAATGCGCCTGCTTGAATTAAGGAAGCAACTGCTTTTACATTACGTGTGTAAACAGCATGCAACAAGATTGGATAACCATTGAAGATCCAGTTTGGATCTGCTCCAAAATCCAATAATTCATCAACTCTTTCTGGATTCATATTCCAAACTGCGTTTAATAATTCTTTTGCCATCTTTGTTTCATTAATCATATAGCTCGACCTCTTTCTATCTTTTACAGCTATATCATATAACCTATTGTTACATTATTTATGTAACAATACAAATTTAGTATAACTTTTTACAAACAAAAAAGAAAGCTCTAGGCTTTCTATAAAGTCAAAAAATGTGGTTTCTTTGCGTCGATCAAGAACCAAGCAAACAAAACAATGCCTTTAAAGATTGAACTAATCGTAATAGCCCACCAAATTCCATTTAGGCCATATAGTGTTCCTAAAATCAACGCTAACGGAATACGAGCAGCCGTTAGTGTTACCGATACAATGGATGGTGGAAGCGTTCTTCCTAACCCACTAAAGGCACCAGCCGTTGTAATTTCCATGCAGACAAATATTTGTGAGAATCCTAAAATACGTAAGTAATCAACACCCATAGGAATAACATCTGCTTCACTAATGAAAATTTGAAAGATCAGCTGTGGACATAGAACTAATAATAAATTACAGAACAAGCCCCAGCTTAGCATTACACGCATAGAAATCTTATAGCCTTGTTTAATACGCGCTTCATTATTAGCTCCATGATTCTGTGCCACAAAACTATTTAAAGCAGCAGCATAACCTTCAGCAGTCATCCAAGAAATGGATTCAATTTGAGAGCCTACCTTCTGTACCGCAACAGCCGCATCTCCCCAACCTGCAATAAAACGTGCAATTACCATAGAGATACTACTAAATAGCATGTTTTGCAGTGCACTTGGTAAGCCAATCTTAAAGATTTCATTCATTTCTTTTTTATGGAAACGCGAAAAGATATGAATATCACAGAAGACCAAAGTATCTTGATAAACAGCATATAAGAAAAGTAAAAAGACAATCATCTGTGCTAATACAGTAGCAATCGCAGCGCCAATAACTCCCATGGCAGGAAGTCCTTGAAATCCAAAAATCAACAAAGGGTCTAACACAATATTGATTGCAAGTCCAATAGCAGTCGCAATAAAGGATGTCTTTGAATTTCCCATAGCTGTTAAAATACCAGTAAATACTTGATTTAAGAATGGAAAGATCACAAGTCCACAAGTAATCATTAAATAATGCTGTGCATCTAAGATAACAGATGCACCATTTAACTTAAAGAAGCCAATCATTTGCTGCGCAAAAGCAACTGAAATAACACCAAATACAAGTGCAAAAACGATGGCCATCTGAATCGCACATTGCGCATAGAGACGTGCTTTGTTATAATCCCTTGCACCTAGCGCATGCGCTACTTTTACTTGTCCTCCCATTTTTGCAAGTGTGACTAAGCCATTTGAAAACCACATAAACATACCTGCAGCCCCAACGGCAGCCACAGCGTTTGCACCTAAACCACCAATCCAAATCATATCGGTAAGATTATAGGCCATTTGAATCAAACTTGTTGCCATAATTGGCAAAGCAAGCTTACTAAGAGATGGTAAAATAGGTCCTTCTAATAAATTTAAATAGTTTTTCATCACAGTTCTCCATTCTAAAACGAAGATAATTTTAACAGACTTTATCTTCTATTTCAATAAAAAACACCCATGCTTACATGTTATCATAAAAGGAACATCATCCTATAAATAAGGACTACGAAAAATGATTCAGATTGTTCTTTTCACAAGATTAAGTTTAAAATAATAGCAAAACTACTTTTTAAAGGATAACACTACTATACAACAAATTGGTAATAAAAAAGAACAAGTATTATTTGTCCTTTTTTATAATATTGTTTTTAATCAAAAATTGTTTGTAATTAGACAATTGTATTCGTTCATTGCTTGATAACAATGCATCCTTGACTTCTCCATCACGCACATAATAGATACTAGGCGTCATGACAAACTCCTGTAATTTCTCGTTTAAAACAGTAATTACATCGTCTGGTTTTTTCTTTTCATTATCTAAATTTAATTCGAATAAAGGAACTCCAGACTCCTTTAGAAACGCATCTGATTCATTAAAAAATGACTTGCAAGAGTTACAATACGTTTGTGTCACAATCATCACAAAGGATTCTTTGTTGTCCATCTTTTTGATCATATCATCTAAAAGAATAACTTCAAAGGTTCCTTCCCCTTCTTTAATTTCAATTTTTGAATCTTGATTCTCCTCTAGTTTTGAAGTTGTTGATGTACATCCTACAAACAAGAACATGCACATAACCAAAAGAGCTAACTTTTTCATGTGACTACTCCTGATCCATTGATTTAATGATATAGCCGATTCCATAGCTCAATGTCGCATAGACTAAGCATGGTACAACTGCAGCAAGGATTGTTTGCAATCCTTTAAACCATTGATCTGCTAATTCAAAATGATAAGCATCACAATACTCTACATAAGATTGATAGCTAGTAATTGCTGAGAATCCCATATAGATAATCATAATAACAGCTAAACCAAAGAAAATTTTATAAGTATTCTTTGTGTTTTTTACCTGTTTTGCATCATTGATTTCCTTTTTCATCTTCTATCCCTCATTTCTTGCGCGTTATGATAATTTTATAATACTTTTTATTTTCCGTCAATGTTCAACAAGACCTTTCTTATAATCTTAATTTTGTATACTTTCTAAAAAGCATTGATTATTTCTTCATTTTTTTATATTATATTCTCCGTATCTTATTTTAGAAAGAAGGAATTCTATGCGTTTTTATGATATTCTACAAAATAATCCAACAACTTTAAAGCAGATGTTGAAACAAGCACCAACTTCAAAAGAAAAATGGAAACTTCGCTTTGGTATCTTTGTTCGTGCCATTTTGATTGTCATCTTTGCCATCTTATTCATTGCCCCTTTATCAAGCTTATTTGGTGCTGAAAACTCATCAATGGCGGTATCCGTCTTTTGTATTTTGCTTGGGGTTCGCTTTGTTGACTTTGGTTATTGTATTGAAGATGCCCTGTTCAACCTTGCCATTGTCTTCTTCTTGTTGTTGATTTCCCCTGTTGCTTCTTATTATGTGCCACCAGTCTTTGGTCTGATCGTTAATTTTGTATCCATCTTCATTATATTATTAATCACTTGTGATGATCCAGATATGGGAAATGGCGGTTTATTTAGTTTTGCCTATATCTTTCTAGCAGGAAATCCTGTGTCAGGAAGTGTCTTCTATGATCGTTTCTTAATGATGTGCATCGGCTTATTCATTTGTGGTACGATTTTCTATGTAAAACATAAAAATAAACACATTGGTATTCGTTTTCAACATAAACTACAAGAATTCACCTTATACAGTCATAAACACCAATGGCAAATTCGTTTAGCGCTAGGTGTCAGTTTGATATTATTTTTAGGAATGGCCTTTCACATAGAACGATTCATGTGGGCAGGATTTGCCTGTGGTTCTCTTTTATCCGATCATCGTGAAAAAAGTTGTATGCATGAAAAGTTCTATCAACGTTTCATTGGCGTGATTCTAGGTTGTGGTTTGTTCTACATCATCTATACAGCTCTACCTTTATCCATGCATGGTCTCATTGGTCCTCTTGGTGGTTTCCTATTAGGATTTTGCACCGAGTATCGATATAAGACAGCACTAAACTGCCTAGGTGCATTACTATTAGTTGCAGGTATTTATGGCATTGGAAACACGATTATCTTACGTATCGCTCATACCCTTGCTGGTATCTTATTTGCTGTATGTTTCTATGAATGCTATGAACGATTCATGCGCCAAACCATCTTAAAAAAACAATAAAAAAATTGGGAAACCCCAATTTTTTTATGCTTCTATATTACGAAATACTTCTCCATGTGCTTCTAATGCATATTTATTCAACATATTAATCGTTGTTAAAATATCTTCTTTTGTTGTTTCTGGGTGAATACCACAGAAGCGTAGAACCGTTTTTCCATTTAATTTTGTTGTGAAGATTGCGGCATATCCACTTTCATTTAAACGTTGAGAGATACGTTCATTAATCATATCTTTTTGTTCTTCACTTAAATCGTTTGGAGCATAACGGAAGTTCACCATCGCCATTTGTGCACTTGATACAATCTCCCAGTCTTGCAATTTCAAGACATAGTCTTGTAACCACTGTGCTTGTAAGAAACCACGATCAATGGCAGAACTCATCAATTCAGTTCCTAATACTTGTAGTGTTAACCAAAGTTTTAACCCACGTGCAGGACGCGTTAATTCAATACCGATATCATACATATTTAAATATTCATTATCTTCTTCTAAGTCTTGTAAGTATTCTGGACTAACATGGAAACTATGATATAAGTCTTTGACATTTTGCACTAAGACAACGGCACAACCATATGTTTGGAATAACCATTTATGTGCATCCCAACTTAAACTATCCGCTAATTCAACACCTTTTAATAGATCACGATGTTGCTCACTCAATAAAACAGAGCCACCAATTGCCCCATCAACATGGAACCATAATTCATATTTTTTACAAATTGCAGCGAGTGCCTCCAAATCATCAACAGCTCCAGTATTTGTCGTTCCTCCCGTACCAATCACTGTAAATGGAATAAAGCCTTCTTCTAAGTCTTTTTGAATCGCTACTTCAAGTTCTTCAATCTTCATGCGGAATTGATCATCCGTAGGAATTTTACGAATACGACTATCGGTAATTCCAATCACACGCAATCCTTTCGCTACAGAACTATGTGTTTGATCGGATACATAGGCAACACCTAAGTGTAGGGTATCTTCATTTAGTTTTTTATCACGTGCAGCAGTTAAAGCTGTAATATTGGCCATCGAACCACCACTTACAAAAATACCACCAGCTTTTGGTCCAAAGCCTGCATGATCTGCCATCCAACGAATGACTTGTTGTTCAACACAATTTACCGTTGGCGCTAATTTATTACCGCCAGCATGGATATTATAAGCACTTGTCATAATATCCCCTAACCAAGAAACACAAGAAGCAGGTCCTGGCACAAAACCAAAGAAACGAGGATGATTGTTATCACCACAGAAACGGAAGATTTCTTGTTCCATTTCACGCACAACATCTTCGACTGGTCTTCCTTTTTCAGGAATCTTAATATCTCGAATCTTTTGTAACTGAGATTCATCTGCCTCTTGAATAACGGGCTGTGTATGTATTTGATGTTTCTGTTCACAGAAATCATGAACGAAATTCATAACAGCTTCTTCTAGCTGTTGACTGTTTAAAATAAACTCTTTACCTTTCATGGTTAACACTCCTAACTTGCTTTTTTACCACAACTATTTTATACTGAAAACATATATATGTAAAATTCATATAAATAATAATATTCATTAATTTTAATAATAAGGAGGAGCTATGGATTTTCAAACAATTGAAACCTTTTTAAAAGTCGCAACGACACAAAATATCTCAAAAACTGCTCAGCAAACAGGCTATAGTCAATCAGCCATTACAGTACAAATCCAAAAGCTTGAAAAAGAACTTGGTGTAAAACTATTTGAACGTATTGGTAAACATGTCTATCTAACCGAAAAAGGCGCTACCTTCATTCCCTATGCCAATGATATATTAAAATCCACAAATAAAGCCCTAGCCTTTTCTCAAGGGGAAGAAAAAATAAAAGGAGTCTTACGCATTGGTGGCGTAGAATCGATTTGTACCGCATTATTACCATCTTTACTGCTAGATTTTTATCGTCTATGTCCCGATGTAGAAGTCATTGTTCGCTCAGGCGCAACAAGTGATTTAATCCATTTATTATGTTGTAATGAACTTGACCTTGTCTTTACCTTTGATGAATGCATCTATCGAAAAGATTTAGTCTGCGATGTTAAACAAGAAGCACAAGTCATCTTTTTAACACTTTTTCATGAAGAATTAAATACGAAGCAAAAGATTCCGATGAAAGAGCTCTGCAAGCAACCATTCATTTTAACCGAAGCAAATGCTGCCTATCGCTTTGTATTAGAAAAAATGTTAAGTGAGCGAAGTTTAGAAATTCGACCAATCCTAGAAATCGGAAATACTGAAACCATCATCAACCTACTACAAAAAGGGATGGGTATTTCCTTCTTACCTTACTTTACCGTCCAATCGTTATTAGAACAACAGATTCTTATGCAATTACACACTGACTTACCAACGACTTGTATGTATCATCAATTATTACATCACAAAGGCAAATGGGTCACGCCACAGATGGAAATCTTCATCCAATTAGTCACACAACACTTCAAACAATAAGAAAAAGCCTCTCTGTCACATCGACAAAGGGGCTTTTTTGTCATCTAAGCATTGTTATTCAAACAATTCAGACAAAGAAGAGTCTTGGAAGAAGGTGTTGAAATTATATAAACATAACATTTCATCAACTTTACGATCTTTCATCAACTGATCCATATCGTCATTATAATAACGAGGATCAATCACTGTAATTTTACTATAATATGGTAATAAATAAGGAATAAAAGCATTCGCGTAAGAATCCTTTAAAACTAATAGACTCGTCTTTTGTTTACTTGTTGTATCGATATCAATACGTGCATGATTTCCACCGAAGAATACTTCATAAGGATTGTTTGATTTTGCTTTTTCAGCATCATAAACACTAGATTTCTTCACCTGTTCTTCAACATAAGTCACCACATAGGAAAAATCTGGATCATGCAATGGTTTGATGGTAATCGTATCTGGTTGTCCGCTTTGATAACCACTACGTTTTGCTAAAGAACCATAGAAATCATTGGCAATCGTATAGGTATCATACGTTGCTTTTTCTTGATCACTTAAAAATTGTTTATGGTAATCACAGAATGCATAATAGGCCGCATCACTTGTCCAGTGGTGATCACTTTTATAAAACATCGCTTCATCATTATGTTTTGTCAATGTATCAAATAAAGATACCGTTTGAATATCAATTCGATTCAACATGTTATTAAAATCATACAACCAACGCATCTGATCCGTATACTTCATTAATGGTGATACTTGATCTGGATAAATAACCGCTTTATTAGGTACTAACATCACACGCATCGGCATATCGTACTTCTTTTTAATTCGCTCTAATAAAGCAATATGATCTTGATAGGATTCTTCGCCAATCACAACTGGATCTTGAAATAACATATCATCTTTTCCAATCCATACATCCGCAAAATGTGTTTTTCCTAACGCATGTTCAAATTTTACCTTTGTCTTAAACAAACGATCACGCGCAGGCAATTGATCCTGCAAATAACTTCTTACTTCATTTTGATATTCTTTATCAAACCATGAAGAAAGATGAAATACTGGAAGTTGTTGTAAATTTCTTTGTTCTGTCGATGACACTTCTTGATCTTTTACAAAAATATAAGAACAAGAAACGACTAAAAACAAAAGGAAGGTAATCATGGTAACTGGATATTTCATCATACGTAATCTTCTTTTTTTCATTGTTTATCCCGCCTTTCCATGATTAAAACTTAAAGTATAAAAACGATTGTATTGTATCAGAAGCTTGATATAACAAAATCATCGTCCATAATAAAATCATCGTAACAACTGTAAATAATGGAACCCAATTACTAAATTTTTGTTTAATACGTTCCCAAAGATTCGTAAAGAAGCGAATACTAATTAAGAATGCTAACATCAAAATCCACCAGTTGTTTAATAATTCAACTTTTCCAATAGCATCAATTGCTAAATCACCTGTAAACATAATGGATAAGTATTGAAGTGCTTCTTGAATGGTGTCACTCGCAAAGAAGACCCAACCAATCATGACTAAGAGAAAGGTAATCAACCAATTGATTAGTGTTGGCAATTTCTTTCGTAAAGAAGAAAGAACATATTTTTCCAAGATCAACAAAATTGCATAGTACAATCCCCATACAAGGAATGTAAGATTTGCCCCATGCCAAATACCAGTTAATAGCCATACAACCAATAAGTTACGAATCTGAATGAGTGTACCCTTGCGATTTCCACCTAATGGAATATAGATATAATCACGGAACCACAAAGACAAGGTTTTGTGCCAACGTCTCCAGAAATCAGTAATCGATGTTGAAACATAAGGATCTTGAAAGTTTTGTGGCAAACGAATGCCAATCATCTTTCCTAACCCAATGGCCATCTGCGTATACCCTTGAAAGTCAAAATAAATCTGAAGCGTAAAGGCAAAGATTCCTAACCATGCGCTGATCATACTTGTTGTTTCTTGTGTTTGCATCCAAACAAAACCAAGTGGATTTGCTAAAACAATTTTAAAGAACATACCAAGAACAAAGACCTGGATGCCCTCTTCAAAATTCGCCCATTTAATTTTTGCGAATGGTAATTGCTGTTTAAAATCATCATAGCGAACAATTGGTCCCATAATCAGTTTTGGAAAGAAGGTCACATAACAAGCAAAGTCAACAATATTTTTTTCACTCTGAATCTTATGTTTGTAAACATCCATCACATAAGATAACAAAGAGAATAAGTAGAAAGAAATACCGAGTGGCATCATCGTTGGTTTTTTATAAGTTAAAAATGGCAATACTTGAGAGATCCCATCTAATAACCAACCATAATATTTAAAGTAGAATAAGACAAAAACATTCACAATGATCATAAAAATCAAATCAAACAGACGTTTCTTGCCTTCTTCTGCATCCATCCATTTCACAAAGAAGAAATTGAATAGTGTCAATACAAGCAATAATAAAATACCTAGCGGTTCTCCCCAAGCATAGAAAACCAAGCTAAAGGCTAGAACAATATATTTTCGATACGTAGAGGATGTACATTGATAACAAATCAAAAATATAGGTAGAAATAAAAGTAGAAATTCAAAGTTTTGAAATACCATATCACATCCCCCTTTCTAAAATAATTGACGAATACGTTTCTTTAATACAGTAGCCTTTGGTTCTACAATAAAGATGACATATTGTTCATTTTTTAATAGCACACCATCTTCAATCAAATCACACTGTGCCTGTCCATATCCCTTAAATGTATTATATTTCTTTTCTTTACGCGCTAAGATCGCATCAACAACCATCTTTTGATCTTGTGCATCATTTAATTTCATCACTGCAATTTCTTCTGCACGCATCGCATCTTTATGTTTATAAACAAGTGCTTGATCGACCATAGACTTTGTCAATCCATAAAATTTCTTCACTTCTTGATCTGTTAATGTTTCATACTCTTTTAAATCAATCGTTTCACTCACTGTTTTTTCCATTGTTTTCCAGTCTACTTGTTTTTCAACAAATAAAAATGGAGACACTAATAAAAACACCATGATCACAATAGTAATAAGCATTACGACATGTTTTTTCATGTTATCAATCCCCCTTAAATTCCTGCATATCCAGCCATGTATTCTAACCATACAGAATAGAATGGATACGTTGGGTGAATGCCATCTTGCTCAAATTTAGCAGGATCATGATCAATAATGACATCATTGTCAATATACGTAATACCCATCTTCTCACACATCTTTTTGATTTCTACATTGAACTTACGATCATACTTATTATAAGGAGTTTCTTGATAGCCAACATCCGTCATTGGCAAAATAGAATTCACATAAATTTTTGCATTTGGAATGCCTTGTTGAATAGCATGAATTAAATCTTCATATTGCTTGATAAAGACTTTTTCATTTCCTGCAACGAATACTAAATCATTCATCCCTAAACATAGAAAAATATGTTCTGGAGCAAGCATAATCGCAGTATTCACTTCATCATAGGAATTATCTGTACGTCTACCACGAACAGCTAAATCGATGCTCTTAGGCAATAGTCCATATTCATGACATGCTTCCGCAATGGAATCTCCAATAATAACAGCATGTGCATAACGTTCAGGATAACTTCCCTCACGTGGAATTGGAGTCGCAAGCGCACTTTGTGCTTTTGTCACTTTTTCTTGCGCACTCGCAACATTTTTCTTCTCTTCTTGCTCTAAAAAAGCCAAACCTTCAACAACGTCTTTGGATGGCTTAATCGGATTTGAGCGAAACATAAAAAATAATGCAACTAATAATATGCATATTACAACTATTTCAATTTTTAAAATACGAATTTTCATAGGATCATCTCTTTCATTAAGTATCTCTATTATAAAGCAAAGTAAAATTATTTAAAGTACATATTTGTTATTTTTAGAAATAATTAATAATTTGGTACAGATGTAAAAACTTAACGTCTTAATTATAAAAAAAATCACCTTTTTCAGATGATTTTTCACACTTATACTAAGCCAATCATATACTCTACGCTAATCGCTACAAGAACAACTAATAAAGAAATAACAAAGCCATGAAGCATTGGATTCACACCCGCTTTTTTCATATCTTTATAACTTGTATTCATACCGATAGCTGCTAATGCTGCAACCATTAAAAATTTACTAGCTTGTTTGGCAAATGTTGAAACAGACACTGGAATCATGCCCATACTATTACATGCAGAAAGTGCTAAAAAGCCAAGAATAAACCAAGGGAATAATGCAAAGAAGTTCGTCTTTTTTTGTTGTTTAAATGCTTGTGGATCGCTAATAAAATCTGTTTGACTCACTTCGTAAGCTGTTGCTTTTTCATTTACTTCACGCCATGCTTGTTTATATTCTTTTTGTTTTAGATGAATATTTATAAATGTAAAGACTAAAACAGTAGGAATGATGGATAATGTTCGTGTCAGTTTTACCATCGTTGCAAAATCACCAGCCCCTTCACTAAATGCATAGCCTGCTGCAACTACACTAGATGTATCATTGACAGCCGTTCCTGCCCATAAACCATAGGCCATATCACTTAATCCTAACCAATGTCCCATGATTGGAAATAAAATGATCATCGCCATATCAAATAAAAATGTAGCTGACATTGCATAGGCAATATCCGTATCATCCGCATCGATGACAGGTGCAATGGCTGCGATGGCACTTCCTCCACAAATACCAGTACCTGCACTAATTAAGTTTGATAACTTCCAATCTAAACCAAATGCTTTTCCGATGAAATATCCACCGCCAAAGCAAGTTAACAAGGTAAAGACCATCACTGTTAAAGACATCTTTCCAACCGTTAAAATCATCGGAATGCTCAACGATGCTCCTAGTAAAATAATCGCAAACTTTAAAATTTTCTTTGATGTGAATTTTAATCCCTTTGTGATCTTGCTAGAGCGGGTAAAACGATGTAATGCCATCCCAATAAATAAGGCAATCACACTTGCTCCAATAATATGAATTGGAAATAAACCTTCTATGAATTTTGCGACACAGGCTACTACTAAAGATAGTAAAATACCTGGTAAATATGTACTCCATTTTTTTAACATAAATCTTCTCCTTTTAATCGCTTAGAATTATAGCATGCACAATTGATAATTTTAAATAATCATATGTTATACTATAATAAGAAATATTTATGAATGGAGAATGACTATGTTAGACTATCGAATCGAAACCTTTTTAAAAGTATGTGATACAAAGAATTATCGTAAAGCCGCCGAATCATTAAATATGACCCAACCAGCCGTAACCCAACACATTCAATATTTAGAACACTTATACCAAGCAAAGTTCTTTCAATACAAGAACAAAAAGCTGACATTGACACCAAAAGGAAAACAACTAGAAGAACATGCTCGCTCCGTGATGTACAATGAACAACAATTTCGTCAATTGATGAAACAAAAGCCCATTCAACAAATTCGTATCGGAGCGACAAAGACTATTGGTGACTATGTCATCTTTGATTTATTCAAACCATTTCTATCAAACAAAGAGTATCAATTCACACTGATCATTGATAATACAAAACATCTATTAGAAAAATTAGATAATCAACAACTTGATTTTTTAGTTGTGGAAGGATACTTTGACAAAGGACGTTATGATTATCAATTACTCAAAGAGGAAACCTTTACTGGTATTTGTTCAATTCATCATCCTTTCGCAAATAAAACAATCACCCTTGATCAGATTTTTCAGGAACATCTCATCATTCGCGAGCAAGGATCCGGAACAAGAAAGGTATTTGAAAACTTTCTAGAAGAACATAATTATGGTCTTCATCACTTCCGTAAAACAACGATGATCAATAGCCTTCATGTGATTGAGAAGATGGTCGAAGAAAACCTGGGTATTTCTTTTGTTTATGAATCCATTCCAAAACAAAATAACAAACTTGCAATGTTTCAAATCAAACAGCAACAACTAAAACATGAATTTAATTATGTATTTTTAAAACATTCGAGCGCAAAAACAATGTTTGATACATTACAACAAGAACATCAATTGAAGGATTAGGAAGTCGAATACTTTAAGATTTTTCATTTACTTTTTTCATAACAAAAAGTACCTACAGTAGGTATCAACAATGTCAAATGTTGACCTTTCTATAGGTACTATTTTAATTTTTAGCTGTCCTTCAGTTTATGACTTGTTTAGACAGTATCATTTCTTTATTGTAGTCTTTCTTTATATTCTTTTGCTTTTTGATTATAAACAACCATTGCTTTCATAACATCTTGTAATTTCGTATTATTTGATTTTTCTAACGCTTCTAATGCATAAGAATATACGCTATAAGATAATGTTATTTCTTCATTAGTAGCAATGTTTTTCACTTTCACTACATTTGTTTGATTTAAGTTTACCGCAAAAATATGTTTAACTTCTATAAACGCTTTATTATCATAGAATGTTGGAGCTATATCCTTTTCTACATTTCCAATTACTTGAACAAATTTCAATGTTCCTGCTTGATATAAATCTTGAATTTCTTTAGTAACTACAAAATGATGACGAATTGCTGTTTCTGATAACAGACGTACGTTTGTACCACCATATTTCATACCATTTATGTTACCAGTAATAACTGGTGCATAATCTACTAATTGTTTTGCTGTTACTTTTGTATAATCTTTATTAGTAACCAAAACATTTGCTAACTTATTTGTATTGTAATCAAAATAAACTTGAGCCATTGCGCCATAATTCAGCATAGCTTCAACAACAGCTTTTTGTTCTGTCGTTGTAGTTTGAGATGAAAGTACTTTCTCTCCATACATTTGAATAGAATAAGAATATGTTTTACTTTCTATTGATGTATATACCTGCATTGTAATTTCATCACTCATTTGTCTAGCATTTAATGGCATTGATACTTTGTATAAACCATTTGCTTGTGGCTGTAATCCTTTTAGCATAACCTTTTGTGTTTGTGTTTTAGATGCTGTAAATAATACGTATGCATCTTGTTCTTCTAATACACTAGGATTGATATTTAGATATACATTCATACTGATTTGATCCGTTAATGTTGCTGACATGCTTACTGGTAATACTGTTTTTGCCACCAAGTTATTAATTGCATATTCAATAGCATCTGCCATAGCATCGACTTGTGCTTGTTCTGAAATATCTTTTCCTCTAATTACATTCGCAATTGCTTCATCAACTTTACTAAAATCTGCATAATTATCTCGATTTAATGTTTCAGCTTTTTTAATTGCTTCATCAACACGTTGATAATTAGCAAGTTTTAAATCTCTAGCTATAGCATGAATACCTTCCATCACAAGATTGCTATCTTGATGTAATTTATTACGTGTTGCTTGATTTGATGGGGTTGCACTTCCATAATAATTCCCTGCGCTCGGTTGATTCAACTGACTCATCAAATCTTTGATGGCTTGTTCCTGTTGTTCGCCAACACTCATTAAATATTTAGCTTTTGCTACATCCATAACTCCTTTTTTAAACAATTCATATTTTGGTGTACTATAGAATGGAACATCTTTGCTCATATCTAAATTTTCACGCTCAACTGGATAAATAAACCAACCATCCCCTGGTTCCCAATAACGATATGTTATATTATCATGCATTCCATAAACATAGTTATCCCAAGCCCATCGTAAAAATCCATCTGTACCTAAGCTCATTGTATATAACATTGTCCAATAATTATCACCTGGGTCACTAATAATAAAGTTTCCTGGATAATTTCCTGTACAAGTATAATAAGTAGTTGTTAATCCTAGTTCTTTTCTATGAGAACTTAAAGCATTTGTTACTTCTTTTGAACAATTATCTAAATTAATAGAAATATCATGAATACGATCAGTAAAATCATAATACTGAGGTGCTGAATAATTTAAGCATGAAGAAATTTTAAAACTTTCTTGTTTGCTATTTTTTACTGATTCAATAACATCTACTGCTGGTAATAGTTGATCCATTCCTCTTTCATCCATTGAAATATAAGTAATGTCAAACCATCCTTTCAGCTCTGAATGTCTCATAAAATCAGTTAAAAATGCACTCCAAATATCCTTAAATTCATCACTGCCTGGTCTAAATGAACGCTTAACAGTTCTATTTAATCCTTCATCAAAATATGCAATTTGATTATTCCAAGGAACGATACTGTAACATTTAATTTTTCCTGTGTTTGTCGCAGGATCGATAACACCACATGAAATCATAAAGTCAATCCATTTATCATACCATGTATAGTCAAATGTAAAGCTGCCATCAGCTTTTTTCGTCCATTTTACCATTGAAGAATCGTTATAGTATGATTGATGATTCCAAGCTTCTTCTACAATATTAGCAACTACATCATGTCCACCGATTGATGCATATTCCTTCATTGATGCACGCATTAAATTAAAATGTTCTTCACTGAAGTAAAAATCATCTCGTTTCTCATAAGAAATACCACCTGTGTTTTCTTTTCCTAATCCTAAATAGTAGTTTGCAACTGAGAATGGATGTTGCCAAATTTGAATTTCTGTATTTTCTAATTCAGGTTGTAATACATCTAATACTTCTACTGTATATGTTAATTCTACTGGTTCCGCATAAGATTCACTAGAAACTTGAATCACTCCTGTATACATTCCTGGTTTTGTATCTGTTGGTACTTTTATACTTACCCAAGCGAAAGTTGCTGTTTTAGATGGTATATCTTTAGGGTCTGAATTATGGATAATAGCAGGGAAATCTTTTGTTGGTCCTTGACTATTACGACCTACTTTTGATTTCACATTTTTTAACCATTTAACCGAAACATTGTCTTTTGCCAAAACATCACCATTTTCATTTGTAAAATCAGATACAACAAATTGCACTTGTTTTGCTGAACCTTGCGTGCAAAGAATAATTTTAGAGCTTAACACATCGTTTTTCCAAGCAGTTGCTTGATATGATTTCTTTGTTCCATTTTTTAAAGCATCATATTGTTCGCTTAAATCTAATATTTTTTCATCTCCAACATACGCATTCATATAGCTTAGAGAAGGATCCACTACAATAGTTGCCTCCGCAAATACTGATTTATCACTTTTTAAAGATACCTTCACGTTTGCAGTTGCTTTCTGTTTAACTGCTTTAGCTTCAACATTTCCTACTTGATCAACACTGACTACATCTAGATTAGAACTTTCCCATACTAATTCATCTGTAGAAGCATTCCATGGTTGTAGATTTACATTTAATAACGCAGTATCTCCTGGTGCAAATACAAATTCACTTTTATTAAAAGTAATATCTAATGGCTGTAATCGATCATGATATACTTTCATATAATCAAGTTGAATAGCCATATTAGGCTGATTTTTTAATTCTACATGAATATTATGTTCTGTATTTTCTAATTCCTCTGATTGAAATAATAATTGTTGGTTAATTCTTCGATCAGCAGTCGCATTAGCTAAGCCGCAGTCTTTCCCGTCAATTGATACACTATACTGCCCATGACCAGCTGCTTTTGTTCCAAATAATTCAACTTTTGTTCCAATAAACTTCATATCAAAAGAATCACCATTATTGGCATAACGTTCTGTTCCACCATGGAAATCAGGATAAAAATCTCCTCCATTCCATTCACCATGATACTTAATTTTGAAGAATTCATCAGTATCAGTAATCATACTATCTTCAACAATTGTTGTTACTTTTGTAGTTGTTGACGTAGAATACACTTTTGCATATGCAATATTCATCCCCAATGCTTGAACAGCATTTTCGTTCACTTCATCTAAAATTGTTAATACTAGTGTATGACTTCCCTCTTGCAAAACGATTCCTGCATCTTTACTGTCATACAATACAGAATTATTATCTGTTTTATTTGCTGCATAAGCATCACAAGTACTTACTGTTTGATCATCGATTCGAACACTAAACTTTTTATGATTTGTAGCTTTTTTTCCAAATAATGTAATTCTAGATCCATTAAACTTTATTTTCAAAGAAGCACCAACCGTATTCGACCAGTGTTCTGTAGTAGCAGCATCTCCGCTACCATCTTCAGGATAACAATCCCAACCACCATTATTAGCATTTCCTTCTGAATACTCAAACTGATCACTAAAATCGTCAATAATCAGCGTATTCAAGTCTGATTGTTCAGCCATGATATTCATCGGTAACAATGTTAAAATCATCGCTAAAGCTAAAGTCATCTTAACTATTTTTTTTATTAACCGTTCCATTTTGTCAACCTCTTCTTTCCTTTCAATAGAAACATTATTTTAAATCTTAAGAAATTAACTTATTACCACCTTTCTTCATTTACCTCCGTAACATTTAAATCATAATCAAATGTTTTACTACGAGGTCATTTGTTTCAATTATATATTGAAATGTGTATTAATATTTTTGCATTATTATCAATATATTATGATGTGTTCTACATCAATTACTGATTGACTAATAATTCTTTTTATTCTTTCTATGCAGTAAACAATTTTATGACAATGCAATAATATAGATATCAATTACTCTTTCTCTTTACGTACGATTTGTTTATATTTATAGTATACGCTCACTTACTTTTATTATCATCAACATTTCATATCTAATCCATAATTTGTATGGTTAATTTCCAAAAAAAATAGCATTATACCAATTACTAAATAAAAATAGAAAATGAATATTATGTTTCATTTTCTATTTTTACTTATATTCTTCTTTTTTACCCTTCACCGGTTAACGCAATATACTCATCATTACCAAAGATGCTATAATCACGTTTATCACCTCGAACACAGTTTCCTGTATCATATTCATAGGCATAGAAATCTTGAATGGTAGCATTGATGATACTCCAACTTCCATCCTTTGCCTTTTTGCTTTCTGTGACAACATAAATACCACACTTGCCATTTGCAGAATCATGATCATAACTCATCATCACAATTCGTTTTTCATCTTCAAATAAACGAATATATTGGTTTGCCTTCGCATCAAAATCCACCTGGTAAGTATAACCTACCTCTTTAAAATAGGCTTGATATATTCCTTGATACCCTTGTTTGATTTTTCGTGTTCTTTCATCCTCAACATCCTCAATTTTCACATAAGGAACTTTAATCGTTTCTTGATTGCTTAAATTTACATAGATAGCATCTTCTTTAAATGACACCTGCCAATCATCCTTTGTGACATCATTGAAATCTTTGAAGATTTCGACATCATCTTTAAAAAGATTATAACCATCGTGATATAGTTGAACACTAAATAAACTTTTATTTTTTTCTTCTGCATAAACCTCTAGTCTAACTACATATTGTCCATCACTAGATGTTTGTTCATCAATAGTTGCATATTTCATATCATCTTGAACGATTGGTTCGATATATGTTTGATAAGACAACTTTGCCATACCTATAAAGATGAAGATACCAAACCATCCAAACAGAACTCGTAATCGAAACTGTAGACGCATTCCGCGTTTCTTACTCACAAACCGATTAAGCCAATCAATATCTTCATCATCTAATTCATTCGTAAATAAGATATGTTTTTTGCTGTCTGTAATCAACAAATAACTTCCTCTACGTACTTGTACATCAATAACTTTTTCTGCAACACCGAATGCATCTTCAACACTTACGTCTTCTTGATGAAAACGAACACGATAATTACCCTCGTATTTATGTTTCTTATGGTGATAAATCACATACACACAAATAAGCAATGCAGCAATCATCACAAAGATACTATATGGAAGGCCTTTAATAAATAACTTTGCCAAAGCAAATGTTTTTGTATTCCATAATAATAAATAGATAACAGCTAGCCATGAGATAGCTAAACAAGCAATAAAGCCCATGCATGTTAATATACGATGTTCATATCGCATGCTTTTTTTAATATAGGATTCATCACATGTAAATGATACTGTATGGGAATATTCAATGAACGGATTGTCTTCAACGCTTTCATCCACTCTTTTTTCCTGACACAAGTATAAGCGTTGTCCATGTTCATCGACAAATGCCTCACATGCTTTTGCTCGTTCAAGATCTTTTCTTCTCCGATAACAAATGCTTAAAAAGTGTTGTTTCATCACTTCTTCATATAAGCAAGTTGTTTGCATTTCATTTAAAAAACGGATGGCTTTTTCATCTTCTTCAAACAACACATATTTTCTTGCTCTTGACAATGGATGTTTATGTAAGATATATGATTCAAATCGAACATGCATAGGATAACTACTACAATCATGAAAAAGATAAGCTTTCATACTATACGTTTGATATACCATGTAACGATAAGTTTGTGATTTACGATTTCTAATGCTTGGATGCTCTAAGAAATTGATTGCTTCTTCGATATTTCCATTCTCTAATAAGGCCGTACAATAACGTATTTGAATATGATGAAATAAATAACCATATCGATTCAATCGTCCATCTACATACGCTTCATAACACTCTGTTAAAACAAGCAAATATTTCAACGCATCGCAGTCTTGATATAAAATAGCATCTATACTTGAGAATGCATGTTTTGCCTTACGCTGATCAATGAATTGTACTACATTTAAAAGCAAAACACCTACTATGATTAAGAATAAGGAAGGTGATCGTCTAAAAAACAATGGTGGTACAAAGGCAAAACCAAGGAAACATACAATCAGTATAGATCGAATCCAAACCCATTGATTCATTCTGCGTAACTCTTCTAACCACTTCTCAAATTCCATGATATCGCCTCCAAAAACAGTATTATTTTATCATAAAATAAAAAAGATTCGTAAAGAATCTTTTTAAGATTTTGGATGATCTGGATTCATCCAATGAGAATAAGAATTCATTTTCACAAATAGCACAATTCCAATGATCATGATGATCAAAGATACAAAGGTATCAAAGCCAAATTGCGCCATGTTTGGTATTGAAACTGCCATACTTGCTTGATAATCAAAGATGATTTTTATAATTCCTGCTGGAATGGTTAATAACCATAAGTATGTCCACTTATTTTTCACAATGATACATTTTCTTTTCTTCATATTGATTCCTCCAATCTCTTTTGTCACCTATACTCTATCACACTTTCTAAAAAAACATAGAGCACTCGCATAAGAGGTCAAAATTTCTGCATAAGATGCATCATTTCTAAGGATTACAATTTTTACAAGGAGCATATCCTTTATTGATTAACTCTTGACGCCCTCCAATAAATTCTAATTTATTTTCTTCCTTCATTCTACTCACAGAAGAACAATTTGGTCGGTGAAACTTCTCTGTATTCACATTGATCATATAAGTGCATGTTTCACTTGGCTTAGAAGATGGAAGTGCTGGTTTTGGTTTCTTTTGTACCTGTGGCGTTGTTTTTAATGGTACAGCATCATCTCTTCTAGAACTCTCTCCAGTAGCATAATCAATGGAAATTCCTGGTTGAATGTTATAGGCATAAACACAAAACATCAATCCTTCTCCATCATCTTCTACGGATTTTGCTTCCATTAAGACACCTTTGGCAACAAGTTGATTTCCTTCAAAATCAGGAGTCACACGGTATAATACATGATTGTTTGTGGCATCGATATAATCTGCGATTTGATTTTCAAATGGAAGCATTCCTTCCATGTTTAAATATCTTGTACCAGTAATCAAATTCTTTGTATTTGCATTTTCAGCTGTCAATTGATAACCAATCAAATGACAACGATTATATAAATATTTTCCTTCGATTAAATCATCATATCGAATCGTATGCCAACCACTTGGTTTAATCATACCAATACTTCCACGCTTTTCAGTCGGCATCGTTTCGATTCCTACACAGGCGAATGCAGGACCACAACGATTTAAATAATCTAATTCACTATAATGTTCAAAAGCTTGTTTACTCATATCCGCTTTGGTGAAATACGGAATATTATTGTTGATAATCGTATAAGCCCGATTGTTCTGCTTCGGTACACTATCCTTCCATTCCTTTTTTACTGATACGACTTCTTCTTGTTTCTCTTCTATTTCCTGCTTGTTTTTTACTTCTTTACTTGGCTTTTCTTCAGATTGCTTTATCTCTTCCTTTTTTTGCGTTTCAACAACGGCAACCGATGAATCCTTGACAACTTCAAGTTCATCATGTCCAAAGAACATACCAGAAGCAACAAAAATAGCTAACAGTGCTAATAAAATATTTGGTTTTTTACCTTGTGTTTGAAACCGGGGTTTCAATAACTTATTCATATGTATTCTCCTTTTTTATTCTATCCCTTGAAATACAAGAAATACTTTCACCATCCTTGTATTTTCATCATAAGAAGTCGTTATCGTCTGATCAACATCGCAAAGCATTGCTGCCACATGTTGATCAAACACTTCTTCATCTAATTTCTTTTCACTTGTGAAACTACACTGTAATAAGACCTGATCATCTATTCTTTTCGTTTTCCATGCAATCATACGATGCTCGCTCACTTCTTTTACAGCACGCATCGCCTCTTCTAACAAATACGTAAATAAAACGGTTTGCGTTGTTAAAGGAAGGAAAGAAAAATCATTATATTCCATCACCGTTTTAATATAAATATCATATTGTTTAATCTCATCCATGTGTTCCGATATCGCATAATTCAAAATGGCTGAATTTGAATATAATAAATTAAACTGCGTAAAAACATGATCATTCAGTTGTTTTAATTCTTCTTTTAAATGCTGATAATCTTGTTTTCTTACATCAGCTTCTAATCGAGTACACTGATGAAGCAACTCATGCACAAAACAAAATTGACTTTCATAATGTTGTTTCATCGATTCATATTTCATCAACAATGCTTCTTCTCTATTTTTACTCAATACGAGCTCACTTTCTTTATTTTGAAAGGCGATAATCTTATATAAAATATAGAGCACCATAAAGTTTGAAAGCATAATTCCTAGTACAGATATAAATAGAGTCATATCGTGAACTTCTATCAATAGCTTTTGATGCATACAATCAATTTCAAATACAAAAAAGATTAAAAAGTAAATCGATATGTTTAGAAACACTTCTTGTTCATGTTTCATCTTCTTCAAATACATTGCAAATATAAGAAGTACAAGGATATTGATGAAACATAACACAAGCAAAGAGAACAGCAGCCTTTGTTTTCCACTGATCATCTCTAACATATAGTATAAAATAAACATCAAACTGCTATAAAGCAATGGAATCACAAACAAAGGCAGGCTTTTCGTTGGTTGCTTGCCTACAATATATAGAATATGAAACTCTAGGATGATGAAATAAGCAAAGATGCATAACCAAGAAAAGAATGGTGTGATGATGATGCTTGTTAAAAGCAATGTTAGTACATAAGACAGAACAATCTTCCATGTTTCTTTATGATGAGAATAGATAGAAAGAAAGATGGTGATCATACATAGAAAAAGTGCATTGAATACATAGAGCATTGCTACAATCCTCCTTGTAGATAGTCCATATAGGCTTTCTGAAAGCCTTTTTTATAGTGTCTAGACAAAGGTAGTGTTTCTTTATTAATAAGCGTTAGACACTGCTCATCATATGTCTTCACATAAGCAACATTGACTAGAAAAGACTTATAGGTTTGTACAAATGATGCTTGTTGTAATTGTTCCATCCAGTAATTTAATGGATAAGAAGTCATGATTGTTTGTTCCTTGTGAATATGTACATAGGTCTTGCAATCTAAGAATTCAACATACATGATATCCTTTATATAAATCTTCTGACGAAAAAACTTATCATCTAATAAATATGCATGTTCTTGTTGAAATTGTTTGACAACTGCACCAAATTCTACATCAAAATCAAAGGATTGAATCGGTTTTAAGAAATAGCGGTCTGCTTTTACTTTGTATCCCGATACTAAATACTTGGTGAAAGAAGAAGTAATTAAAATATGAATGTTTGGATGTCTTCTTCTTACTTCAAGTCCTAAATCAATGCCATTGTCATCATAGACTTCAATATCTAAAAAAAGAAAATCATAGTCTTGAATGGTTGAAAACAGTTCTTCTTTATTTTGACATACATGTACATGATAAGCTAATTTATGATTGCTGAAAAATTGTTGTAACAATTCTAGCAAGTGTTGCACTGCCATAGAATCATCATCGTAAACTAAAATTCGCATAGTATCACCCGTTAAATCTTATTTTATCATAAAATATACATTTTGTATTCCATAAAAAAAGGCACCTAAATGAATAGGTACCTTATGTTGTTTGTTGTTATTCAACACCAATGATGAATGAATAAACAGGTTGCATACCATTGTTTACTTCAACTTCAACATCATATTTGTCTTCGATGTAAGAAGAAATCTCATTTGCTTCTTCTTCTGTTACATCTTCACCGTAAACTAATGTTACGATTTCGCTATCTTCATCGATCATTTGATCTAATAATTGACGAGTAACATCCATTTTATCTGGTAAAGAAAGAACGATATCTTTTTCTTTCAATCCCATATAATCTCCAGCTTTGATTTCAAGTCCTTCAAATGTTGTATCTTTGATTGCGTAAGTAACTTGACCAGTTTTTACCATGCTGATTGCATCGTTCATTTCTGATACGTTTACGCTGAAATCAACATCAGGATTAAACATGATACATGCGCTTAATCCTTGAGGGATTGATTTTGTTGGGATAACTTCAATGTTGATATCTTCACATACTGTTGCAGCTTGTTGAGCAGCTAAGATGATGTTTGAGTTGTTTGGTAACAAGAAGATGTTTTCAGCATTTACTTCATTGATGGCTTCAACGAAATCTTCTGTAGAAGGGTTCATTGTTTGACCACCACTGATGACATAATCAGCACGTAATTCTGTAAACATATCTTTCAATCCATCACCAGCAGCAACTGTGATAATTGCATATTTTTGTTTTGGTTTGCTTGCTTTTTCTTTTGCTTCTTCTTCAGCAGCATTCATCACGATGTTTTCGTGTTGTTCTTGCATGTTTTCAACTTTTAATTTCGCAAATTCTCCATAACGAAGACCCATGTTTAATGCATCTCCTGGAGTTAATGTATGCACGTGAACTTTGACAATATCATCATCACGAACACAAACAATTGAATTACCGATACGAGCTAAAGAATCACGAAGAGTCTCTTCTTTAAATGTACGTTGTCCTTGTTCAGATAAACGAACGATGAATTCTGTACAATATCCAAATTCTTCGCTTTCAAGTCCAGCACCAGCAACTTCTTTACTTTCTTTTGCACCTTCAAGAGCAATCACATCACCTTTTAATGCAGAAACAAATCCAGTAAAGATTGTAACTAAACCAGCACCACCACTATCAACTACACCAACTTCTTTTAATACTGGTAAAAGATCTGGTGTGCGTTTTAATGATTCGATTGATTCTTCTAACATTTTTTCCATTACTTCTAAGCAAGTAATGTTTTGTTTTGATGAAGCATAAGCATATGTATAATCTGCAGCTTCACGAACAACTGTTAAAATTGTTCCTTCGACTGGACGCATAACTGCTTTATAAGCAACTCTTGATCCAGATACTAAGGCATTGGCAAGTTGGAAGCCATTGACTTCTTTCATACCATCAACACCTTGGTAAATACCTCTAAAGATTTGAGATGTGATAACACCTGAGTTACCGCGAGCTCCCATTAATAATCCTTTTGATAAAACTTTTGCGATATCGCATACGTCATCACTTGTACAAGCCAATGCATCTTTAACACCAGCATTGAATGTTAAAGACATGTTCGTACCTGTATCACCATCTGGTACAGGGAACACGTTTAAAGCATCAATTTCAGTAAATTTGTTTGATAAGTTATTTGCCCCACTGGCTAACATATCTTTGAAAATTTTTCCATTAATCATTTCCATATCGTATACCTACTTCATAACCTTTACGTCTTGAACATAGACGTTGACTTTTTTAAATTCTAATTCAAGATTCTTTTCTAACATATATTTCACACGTGCTTGTACTTCACGTACGATTTCACTAATTTTTACTCCATAAGATACAATAATATACAAATCTAATTCTAATTCTTCATTTTCTGATTGGCGAACAACTACACCTCTTGCATAATTATCCTTTTTTAATAATTCAGCGATTCCGTCTTTCACGAACTTCTGTGAAGCCATGCCCACTACACCATAGCATTCTGTAACAACTCCACCAGCTAGTGAAGCGATTGCGTCGATTGAAACATTAATGTTTCCGTATTGCGTACTCTTTGAGATAGACATAAAATACCTCCTTATATCCTCATCATTATATCAAAAATCCTTTGAAATTCCAAGTAAGATTACAAAATCATGAAATATTCTTATTTAAAGGCCTTACAATCTTCTGTAATATAGGTCTTTGTGTTAGCATCCATCACAAAGCACACATGATCTTTCTTTAATTTTTTCAAAGTCTGCTTATATGAATTTAAAATATAGATTGAATCATAAGATGTATAAATCTTATTTCCATCCTGCATGACGATTTTAACCATATGATCATCATAGCTTTCTTTATGGGGTGCCATTTCAGAAATCATCTTTAATATTTCTTGATCAACCTTTTCTCCTTTTTTTGAAAATGCTTTTGCTAAATTTTCACGCTCCTTTTTATTAAATCCATCAATCAGAGGATAATTGACAATCTTTTCGATGTGTTTTTCATCCATCACTTTTTGTGTTCCATCGTCAAATAAGACATAGTTCTTATTGCCTTCCACAAAATAACCAACGATTGTCTTCTCTGTTATATCTACAGTAATATTTCCATCAAAACTTTTATCTACTGTTGCATCTAAAATCATGTCATCTTTTTCTAATTTTGAAGCGATATACCAAGATGGTAAAATCGCATAACGAGAGTCATAAGACAAACCTGCTTTGACGAGTACTTCTTCTTTTGAGTAATAAGAATTCCCATTCACATGCAAGGTTTCTACCTTTGATAGATCACTCGTAAAATAGATTGCTACAAGAAACACACAAACAGCAGTAATCAAAAGTCTTTTTCTTCTTCTTACTTTCTTGCGATTCTTCTTTTTATCTTGAAGCGCCTGATACTTTGCATCGACATCATCATATAAAAGAGTATCTAATTTTTCTTTTTCCAATTAAATCTCTCCACTTCTGTAATCATATCTAATTGATAACGTTCTTTGATTTCTTTTTGAATCGTTTCAATTAAAGTCACCACATCCATTGCACTCGCATGATCTTCATTGACAATGAAGTTTGCATGTTTTTCAGAGACCATTGCACCACCTACACGTTTTCCTCGCATTCCAATGCTTTCTACAAGTTGCCATGCTTGATGACCTTCTGGATTACGGAATACACTTCCAGCACATGGTTTATTCAATGGTTGCGATTCCATGCGGCGTTTTCTTCTTGAATCCATCACATCACGAATCGCTTTTTGATCTCCAGATTCAAGTTTTAATTTACATCCTAGCAAAATCCATTCTGGATGACTTTGGAAAATCGAATGACGATAAGCATAATCTAATTCTTCTACTTTCATCGTTTGGATTGTTCCATCTTTTAATACATATACTTCTTTTGTAATTTGTGACATATCACTCTTATAAGCACCTGCATTCATAAACAAAGCACCACCTACTGTTCCAGGAATGCCACTTGCGAATTCAAGTCCTGTAAACGCATGTTTCATCGCTTCATTTGCCACTAAGATAATGCTTGCTCCTGCTTGTACCATACAAGTTCCATCTTCTTCAAAATAGAAGTCAGAAAAATATTTATCCAAACAGATGATGACACCATCATAATCATCATCACTACATAAAAGATTACTTCCCTTACCAAATACTTTCACTGGTACGTTTTCTTCTTTTAAAATTTCTAATATACGAATCAATCCTAAAGTACTCTTAGGATAAATAAAATATTTACATGTTCCACCGATGCGATACGTCGTATGCTTTGATAATGGCGTATCAACTTCTACATCGGCATATATTCTTAATTTTTCTTCTATTGTCATGTTATCACCTTTTCAATTCTTGACACCAATCCAAGATATCACGACTTGCATTTGGTCTACCTAAAGCAAGTGCATGTTCATGCATTTCTTTCTTAACATCTTCATGATCCATAATCGCATCAATTTTTTCACGTAATGTAGTTGCATTTAAATCTTTTTCTTCGATCATCATCGCTGCTTTTTCATCCACTAATACACTTGCGTTATAAAACTGATGATTATGTGCTACATAAGGACTAGGAATCAAAATGCTTGGTGTTCCTAAAGCCGTAATTTCGGCAGCTGTCGTTGCACCTGCACGGCAAATAATCAAGTCTACTTTCTTCATAATATCTAATTGTTTCACATAGTCAACAACTTTGATGTTGTCCTGTGCAAAACAAGATTTCATTTCATCATAATTGTTTTTACCACTCACGAATAAGATCTGGTATTTTGGATCTACGCTAGGTAACACATCTTTCATAATGCGATTAATACTAGATGATCCTAAAGAACCCATCACGACTAGAATCAATGGTTTTTCTAACGATAAACCAAGGGATAAGAAATACTCTTCATCAAATGGCGTTGAAACTGCATTTGTCGCTCTTGGATTACCTAATAAACGTGTTTTTTCATGTCCGAATTCTTCAAAACATTTTTCATAACAGATGACGATGGCATCCATATATTTTGATACCATGCGATTTGATAATCCAACAACTGAATTTTGTTCATGAATCATCGTTCTACAATGTTTCGTATGTGCTGCTAACATCACAGGAGCAGATACATAACCACCAAAACCAATGACTAAATCAGGTTTAAAATCGTCAATAATATGGAGTGCTTGACGATAGACCTTCATCATTAGCCATAACGCTTTGATTTTATTTGCAATACTTCCTGTTAATCCACATGCATGTAAACCAATAAAACGATAACCACGAGCAGGAACTTCACTTGCTTCCATGCGATCATCATTTCCTATGAATAAAATATCTATATCGGAATAGCGTTTTTTAGCTTCATCAGCTAAAGCTAGGGCAGGATAAATATGTCCTCCAGTACCACCAGTTGCTATTAATAATCTCATATCATCACTCCTTATACATAATTATATCATGTTCATGAAACAATTTAATAAAAAATTTCTGTTTTTGAAGACAATCTTAGCCATTAAAAAAAGATGGTCCATAGACCACCTCATTATAAGTTTTGATCAACTTTATTTTGTGTCGCTTTTCCACGATCCCATTCCACTAGTTTCGCATGTAATAAAATACGCAAATCAGAATCATAGCCTTCTTCTAGAGAACATGTAGACAAAGATACGATATGATCACTAGGTTTAAAATTGATTGTACGATCAAAGTAAGATAGTTTTTTCACCATTTCCACATAATCCATCCATGCATCATCACTTGGATAATTCAAATTATAAGACTCGCTTGTTGCACGTGTTTTATAAATACTAAAAATTTCACAGCGATAATCTTTCTCTGGTGTAAAGATATATAAGTACTTATTTGCATCAAAGAATTCTTGAGTCATAAACTTTTCAATTTCTGAAAACATCGTACGATGAATCGTATTATGTCCATAGATCAAAGTATTTTTAAAAGTAAAGTTTTCGTCCATACGATAATCCATAAAGATAGCACCTGCATAGTTATAATTCTTTGCGAATGTATGATCTAAATAAAACTTATTATCGCTTCCTTTCGCAATTGGATAGTTGATGTTGGTATTTGGCACTTTAATCCAACCAATGATTTCTTCATTTTGTTCCTTTAATGCTTTCCAGTCAATTTCAAAGTCATCTGTTACATTATCAGGTACACGAGAAATCTGTTCTAAATACGTCTTTTCTTCCTTTTCCTGATAATTCTGATAATAAATACGAACTAAGCGATAACCAGAATAAACAAAGACGCATAAAGATACAACAAATAAAAGATTTAAAATGATTTTCTTTATATTTTTCTTTTTCATGTTCATAACCTCACTAATATGGTTATTTTAACATACTTCATTCATTGCTTCAACGATTATGGTAATGCATTCACCTTACGATTTTGTAACGAATTTTTATATATACTTAAAAATTAATATTGTTTTTATACTTTAGGTAGTGTACATTATAAGGGCAGGAAATAAAGGAGTATTAAAATGAAACAAATCTTAATCTATTTAGGACAACAACCTAACAAACAACAAGGTTTAATTCGCGCACTTGATCCTTTACATATTCGTTTCACATTTTTAGATGATCAAGCTCTAACATATCCATTACATGCTTTATTAGAACATGAACCTTTACTAATAAACGATAGATCGAATCATTTCAACATTGACTTCATGTATTTTGATGATGTCAGTGATGAGGAAATCAAGCTTGTGAATGCTTGCATGAGCAAAGAGGGCATCACCATGCCAATCAAAGCCGTACGTACCATTCATAACGAAACGTGGTTATTAAAAGACTTACTTGCTGAAATTCAAGAAGAACATGAATACTTTCAAATCCTAGAAGCCATTCATAAACAACTACAGGCAAGTGCATCCCTAATCATTGATGCTTATACAGCACAAAGCTGGAATGCCTATGAACAAGCTTTTATTCAAGCCTATGAAACAACGCAAAAACAAAGTAGTAAAGAACAAGCAATGCACGCATTATCAAACTTATTGAGTGCAAAAGAAAATTTAGTATTAAAACAGGTTAACTAGTAACAACTAGCTAACCTGTTTTTCTTATGCAGTCGCATGTTCAAATTGTGAATTATACAATTCTTTATAATATCCATCTTTGTTCATCAATTCCATATGATTTCCAACTTCGACAATATCTCCATCGCGCATCACAAGAATTAAATCCGCATCTTTGATTGTACTCAAGCGATGGGCAATCACAAAACATGTACGATTTTCCATCAATTTATCCATTCCTTTTTGAATTAAGACTTCCGTACGTGTATCAACACTTGATGTAGCTTCATCTAAGATTAAAATCTTAGGATCTGCTAAGAACGCACGCGCAATCGTCAATAATTGCTTTTGTCCTTGAGACAGATTGCTACTATCTTCATCAATCACACTTTGATAGCCATGATCAAGTGTTCGAATAAAGTGATCGACATAGGCAGCATCGGCTGCTTTGATGACTTCTTCATCACTTGCATCTAAGCGACCATAACGTAAGTTTTCCATGATGGTTCCAGGGAATAACCAAGCATCTTGAAGAACCATCCCAAATAGTGATCGTAAATCATTACGTTTAAACTTGGTAATATCCGTTCCATCGATATAAATAGCACCATGATTTAATTCATAGAAACGCATCAATAATTTAATAATGGTTGTTTTACCAGCACCAGTAGGTCCAACGATGGCTACTCGTTTACCAGCATTGATATACATAGAGAAATCATGGATGATTGTTTTATCTGGTGTATAACCAAAGCCTACATTTTCAAATGTGACCGTTCCTTTGATTAAAGAATTTCCATTTTCATCAACGATTGGTTGTGCATCCACAACATCTAAGGATTCTTCTTCCTCATCTAAGAAAGCAAACACACGTTCAGCTGCAGCTGCTGTTGATTGTAATACATTCATCGTTTGTGCCATAGAAGAAATTGGTTGATTAAAGCTTCGAACATATTGAATAAAGGCTGTGATATCTCCTAATTCAATTTGTCCATTCATAGCTAAATAAGCACCAAGAATACAAACACCAACATAGCCTAAGTTTCCAACAAACATACTAATCGGTTGCATCAATCCACTTAAGAATTGAGATTTCCAACCAGAATGATATAACGCTTGGTTGTATTCTTCAAATTGCGCAATACTTTTTTCTTCTCCATTAAATGCCTTCATAATCATATGACCACTATACATCTCTTCAATATGACCATTGACATTTCCTAAAGAAGCCTGTTGTTTTTGGAAATATTTTTGAGAGTGCTTAACCACCGTTGTCACCATAAATAAAGACAATGGCACAACAATAAGTGCAACAATAGTCATCTTCCAACTAATTGTTAGCATCATGATTAAGAACCCAAACACTTGCACAAAGGCTGTCAATGCTTGTGATAATGATTGACTTAAGGTTTGTTGGATCGTATCCACATCATTTGAGAAACGAGATAACACTTCTCCATGAGATTGTTTATCAAAATAGGAGAATGGTAGACGATGAATCTTTTCTGACATGGATTGACGTAAACGATAAGATACTTTCTGTGATACGCCAGCCATGCACCATCCTTGAATCAAGTTACATAAGGTTGAAATCAAATATAATCCTAATAAGAATAATAAGACATTTCGAATATAAATAAAATCAATGGTTCCCTTACCTTGTACTTTTGCCACAAATCCAGTACTTAAAGCAGTGATGGCCTTTCCTGAAATCTTAGGTCCTACAACCATGAAAATCGTTGAGAAGATTGCAAATACAAAGGATAAGAAAATATAGATATAATAGGGTTTCATGTACAACAACAGTTGTTTCATCGTACCTTTAAAATCTGTCGCTTTTTCAAATTTACGGCCACGATGTCCCATGCCCATACCAGGTTTTACTTTATGCATTGAGTGATTAGACTTATTCATTTTCTAATTCCTCCTTTGAAAGTTGACTATATGCAATTTCTTGGTAGACTTTACAATCTTTTAATAATTGTTCATGTGTCCCAATACCTGCAATTTTTCCTTCATCTAGCACGACGATTTGATCCGCATGCATGATGGTAGAAATACGTTGTGCGACTAATAAGACCGTTGCTTTTGTCTTTTCACACATCGCATATAATTCTTTTCTTAATTTCGCATCTGTTTTAAAATCTAGGGCTGAGAATGTATCATCAAAGATATAAATATCGGCTTGTTTTACCAATGCACGGGCAATGGATAAACGTTGACGTTGACCACCTGATACGTTTGTTCCACCTTGTGTGATACTTTCATCAAAGCCATTTGCTTTTTCATTGATGAAGTCACTTGCTTGAGCAATTCTTGCAGCCTCTTGTAATTCTTCATCGCTTGCGTCTTCTTTCGCATATAATAAGTTACTTGCGATGGTACCACTAAATAACACACCTTTTTGTGGCACATAACCAATATGATCACGCAATTCATGTTGTGTCACATCTTTGATATCACAATCCCCAATGCGAATGGAACCCTCACTGACATCATAGAAACGAGGAATCAAATTGATAATCGTAGATTTCCCACTACCTGTACTTCCAATAAAGGCAGTCGTTTTACCTGCATGGGCAACAAATGAAATATCTTTTAACACTTCTTCTTCCGCACCAGGATATGCAAAACTTACATGATCAAAGACGATATCTTTACCAATTTGATCTTGTAATGATTTTGGTTGTTCAGGATCTTTGATAGATGCAGTTGTATGTAGTAATTCTGCAACGCGACCTGCTGCAACGCTTGCTCTTGGAATCATAATAGAAATCATCGTAATCATCATGAATGCCATAATAATCTGCATTGCATATTGCATGAAAGCCATCATATCACCAATTTGTAGCACGCCTTCATCAATTTGATGAGCTCCAACCCATACAATTAAAATCGTAGCACTATTCATCACCAGCATGATCAATGGCATTAACATCGACATTGCACGAGCAGTAAATAAGTTTGTCTTCATAATGTTATTATTGGCTGCTTCAAATTTTTCTTTTTCTTTATTTTGGTTATTGAATGCACGAATAACACTCAATCCATCTAACATCTCACGGACAACACCATTTAACTTATCCATCAATTTTTGTAGACGTTTAAATTTAGGCATCACACAGAAGAAGGCAGTTGCCATAATCGATAAAATCACTGCCACTACAAGTCCAATAACCCAAGTCATATCCGCATTTGTCGTAATGACTTTTAAGACAGCTCCAATACCAATGATTGGTGCATAGATGACAATTCTTAAAAACATCACAAGAACTAATTGTGCTTGTTGAATATCATTTGTTGTACGCGTAATCAAGGTATTTGTTGAAAATTCATTAAACTCTGCACTTGAAAACGATTGTACTTTTTGAAAGACTGCTCCACGTAAATCTCGTCCAAACCCAGCAGCAATACGAGAAGCTAAAAAGCCAACTGCTACAGCACTACAAGCACTTGCTAAAGCAACAAGTAACATATAAGATCCTTGTCGGAATAAATACCCATATTGAATGGCATTGACATCAGCACCTAATGCTTGATATTCAGCATACACATATTGTGCATTGGCTGTATCTAGTGTTGTTGTACCCATTGTTTCTTGTAAAGAAGTAATAGAATCTAACATTTTTTGTTTTGCTTCTTTAGGCATATAAGCAAAGGTATCAAATAAATTTGCTCCCTTTGGTAAATCTTTCATCATCTCCATTAAATGACGTTGTTCATCACTCAAATCAGCAAGTTCTTCTTTGCTTAATTCATGTTTATTTTCACTTGCTTGATTGATGCTCATCACCATCGTTTCAGCACTTGCCATCGTATTTTTTAGTGTTTCTCTTTGATCATCACTCAAGTCTTTGATCACATAAATCGCTTCATTTTGAACACTTGGATAGTCTTTTAACACCTCACTTGAAGCAGTGTTTGCATCTACTTTTTCATAGCTTGCTTCAAAGGTTTCGATGGCTTTTTCATCCATAAATAACTTTAATTTATCTACTTCACTTGCGCGAATGGCATCAAATACACCATCTTCAATTCCATTCGCGTGAATGCCTACATTCACAATGTCAGACATATAGTCTGGCATCTTTAATTCACACATCGCTTGTGTAAACAACAATACGACAATCATTAAAATAGAAGCAACAAACGGTTTTAAATACTTTCTTAATTTAATCATTGTTTTTTTCCTTTCCGCTTAGTTCCATCTGTTCTTTTTGATGGAAGGCAATTCCTTTTTCTAAAATACGAACAAGTGCTTGAGCATCGTCTTCTCCTAATTCATCAATAAAACTAGAGAAACGATTCATCATCAACCGTTGTTTTTCTTTTAAAGTTTCAATTGCTTGATCGCTTACTACAATATACACACTACGTTTATCCTCTGGATAGCGTTTCTTTTCTACCCAGCCTTTTTTTTCAAAACATTTAATAACTTGTGATACTGCAGCTGGTGTAACATTAAAATAGGTACTAATCTCATTCATCTTCACTCGATTTCCCATCTTTAGGATCCCTTGTAAGATGAACATTTCTCGATGACGCATGTTTGACATCGTAACATCATTCCATTTTGCATCTTTTCGATAAGCATACATCAGTTGCATAATCTTAAGAACTATATCCATATTTTCCATAACGTACCTCCAATAGTTAAGTTACTTAACTATTATAGTAAAATCTTTCTGTTAGTCAATTCTACATCATGATTTCACATATTTTTACATCTTCTAAAAAACTAAATAAAGGTAAAAAAAAAGGAGAAATACTATGTATTTCTCACTTATTTCTAAATTAATGTTTCAATTGTAGCAAGGAATTCGTCCGCCTTCTGTTTAAAATAAATCTTGTTTCCATGTTGAGACACGAATTCAAAGTGTGTTTGAGCTTGATAGAATTCTTGTTGGACAAAAGAAATCAATCCTAAATAATAATTGGTATCGACTTCTTGGAATGCCATTCCTTTTACTTCTGAAGCACGTTGATAATATAATTTTGCTTGATCAAACTCTTGGTTCATCAATAATAATTTCGTATTGATAGATTCGATTGCCTGTTGACGGAATAAGCCCATAGGACCTGTGGTATTTGCTTTACCACCAAGGCGTTCACATTCATTCTTTTGGTGCTCAACCATCGATTGATCCCCTAATAAATAATAGGCATATCCCATTAAAGTATAGTATGGATATACGATTCCATGACGGTTCGTATTACCGATTGCTAAGATATCGATTGCAAGATGTGGATCATTTAAATAGATCATACATTGTGCTAATTGTTGTGTTAATGGGAATGTTTTTTTCTTATGTGCTTTTCTTGCTAAAGCAAAGATTGCAGTGGCACAAGCTTCTGGATCACATTGATCATACAACAAGGAAATGATTGGTTGTAGAGCACTGTTTTTGTATTTTGTCAATTGATAGAATAGACCCATGAAGATCAAACCTGCAAGCATGACAATCATAAAGTCTTCGACATATAAAAGAATTAAGAATAGACCGACAATTCCTAAGAAATATAGGATATTTACACGAAGCATGATCTTCCAAGCACGATCTCCTAATTCTTCATTTGCTTCATCATAAACATGGTGTAAGCGATAGATGCGTTCTGCTTCTTTTACTGCATTTGATGCATTTTTTGTTAATTCATTATGTTCTTTACGGTTTGGAATCGTCGCCCATCCGTAAAGACATACAACGATTGTCGGAAGTAATGCAAAGAATCCAAAGACACCGATATAACTTCCAAACAACATTAAAGCGATTGCGACAAATAAGAAGTTTAAGTTAAAGTGACGAATAATAGCAAACAATAATAACATCCCATTTACTAAGCTTCCTACCATAAGAGCACCAAACATATAAGGAAGATAAGGATCTGTTAAAATCTCTTTATTATCCGTAACTGTTTTTAGCATTTCTTGAACAAATTCTTGTTGCCAACCTAGAAGGCCGAAGATCAGTGCACCGACCAGCATTCCTAGACCGACGTATAATAAATGTCGTTTACATTCATATTTCCACATATTTCATACCTCTTTTTTCAATTTACTGTACCATACTATATCATAAAAAATAGAAAAGAAAAAGGAAAACTCCTTTTTCACAAAGTTTTCACATACTTTTCATATTCTGATTTAGTCAATCATTCCATCTGTATGAAAATGATGTTTTTCACGTTTATCCTTTGCTGCTAAACCAATGAATGTTGTGTGATCTGGAACGTCCGTAATCACAACGGCATTCGCTCCAACTTTGGCATAATCGCCAATCGTAATATTTCCTAAGCACTTCGCACCAGCACCAATCATCACATGATTTCCAAGGGTCGGATGTCGTTTAGCATGTTGTTTTCCAGTTCCACCAAGAGTAACACCATGATACAACTGACAATCATCACCAATCACAGCTGTTTCACCAATGACAACGCCAATTCCATGATCAATCAATAAACCTCGACCAATGGTAGCACCTGGGTGAATTTCAATTCCTGTCCAGAATCGAGCTATGTTTGAATTTAAACGTGCTAAGAAGAATAGGTGATGTTTGTAGAAAAAATGCGAAATGCGATGAATAATCAATGCTTTAATATGCGGATATAGCAACAATACTTCTAATCTTGAATGCGCCGCTGGATCATTTTCCAAGGATCGATCGATGTTATATGATAGATCCTTTAACCAATTCCTCATTCGTCAAACTCCAGTACAGATAAATATTTTTCTCCACCATCCGGCGCAATGGTTACAATGTTTTTATCTGGATAACGAGCTGCTAAGCGTTTCGCTGCTGCAATATTTCCACCACTACTAATCCCTACTAGAATTCCAGTCGTGCGAGCAAAGTTCTTTGTTTCTTCAATGGCTTCCTCATTCGTGATGGTCATGATTTCATCTGCAACTCTTGCATCAAAATTTTTAGGAACAAAGTTTGCTCCAATTCCTTGAATCTTATGTGGACCTGCTTGCCCTTCACTAATCATTGGACTAGATGCTGGTTCAGCTGCAACGCAATAAATAGCTTCATTTTCATCTTTTAAACGACGTGCAACACCACTAAATGTTCCACCCGTTCCAACTCCTGCCACAAAGACATCCACATTTGGTAATTGATCTAAGATTTCTTGTCCAGTTGTTTCATAGTGATAGTTTGGATTATCTGGATTATCAAACTGTGATAAAGAGACATAGTTTGGATATTTTTCTTTTAAGGCCTGCATTTCATCAATCGAACCTTGCATTCCTTTTTTGCCATCTGTTAAGACTAATTTTGCACCATACGCTTGAATCAGCTTTCTACGCTCAACGCTCATTGTCTCAGGCATGATGATGACAACGTTCAATTTATAAATGGCACCAAGCATCGCAAGTGCAATCCCAGTGTTTCCACTTGTTGCTTCTACTAAGACACTATCATCTTTCACAATGCCTTTTTCCATTGCTTTTAATAACATTCCTAAGACCGCACGATCTTTGATGCTACCTCCTGCATTATATTTTTCTAATTTCACATAAATGTTTGTATCTTCTACATGGTATAACGGTGTATGACCAATGAATTTCAATGTTTCTTTCATATTAATTTCCTCCTATTGTAATGTGTTAAGCTCCTTTCTTTGTTGTTTACTACAACATCGAAAACTAGCCCTTCCAGTATCATGTTTGTAAGTACTTATCTTCATACTAGTTCCTCCTTTACAATAGTCTCATTCATACACTCTATTATGCCATAGTTTCAGAAAAAAAGAAACCAATTTGCACTGGTTTCTGAAAGTTAATGTAAGTTTTATGAAAACGTTTACTATTTGCTAGTGATATGTAGAATGTTTTTCAATTCAATCGAGATTGTCCCATCTGGATTGGTAATAAATTCAACAACATCTTTGGTATCCATGTAATCAACAGGAATGATAATTTCAATTCCCTTGTCAGTTTTAATCTTTTGTACACGATCCATCTTTGTTGGTTTCACATATTCCACATCAATCTTTTGTGGAACCCCTTGTTTCTTTAATTCTGCTTTAAATTCTTCTTTGATCAATGGTTGATCAACAAATAGTTCATCCGCAATCTCATCAATCTCAATCGGTTTGCTTTGATCCACATTATCTACTAATAAGCTTTTCATCTTTGGCATCGTCTGTACCATATCTAAATCATATTTATCTTGTAATTCCTTCGTTAACTTACTCATGCTTTTTACACTTTCTTTATATGATAGATTACTTTGACTCTGTAGGATAATCGTCGCATAGAAATTGACTTTTTCACCTTCAATTTCCACCTTGTTTTCTACACATTGAATGCTATAATCACTCAATTCAATCAGCACAGCACTATCATTCTTTGTCAATTGAGAACTGATTAGGGTGCGATAGGGAATGATATCTGCTTTCACATTTCCATTTTCTTGTGATACCACATGCGTCATACCGGATACACAAGCATTATCTAATAAAAATAAATATTTTCGATCTTCTTTTTTCACTAATGCGATGACAAGATCACACATGCGATATTGTGCATATTCCATCTTCTTTTCAAAGATGTGATTTGCTAGTTTACTTGATAAATCTTCAAAACTTAACAATCCTTGTTTATAATCTTCTAATAGCTTTAAAAACCCACTTTCCATTTGAAAGCTTGCAAGCTTTTTTGCGGATGAATGAAAGACTTTCTCCGCTTTACTACTTAATATTTTTAATGTTTCTTCACAATCGTCATCCGTACAGGCACTTGATAAGATACAAGTATTATGTTCGCAGTCTAAGATATGTACGATTTTCTTTTCAAATTCTATCATAAACAACCTCTTTTCTTTGGTCCGCAATCATTTTAACATACTTTTTTACTTGAAAAAAGGCTTGCATTTCGCAAACCTTTCTTATTATTTTTCTTGATTTTCTAATAGTTTTAAGAATGCAAATTCTTCTTGGTCTTGCATTCCAACATAATACACTTGGTCAATATCTTCTTTGTTAAATAGAAACAATTCTTTTGGATTCAATACACCTTCTGGATAATAGCAAGCTGCATAATCATAAAGAGTGTTCGTGTTAACTTCGATTTGTAGACGCCCGATGATCATGATTTTCTTTGTACCATGATAAAGGGTCACCACTGAACCAAGTGGTAAAAATGAATTTGATCCCATAGTTTCTCCTTTTAATAATCCACATGCACCTTAAAGCCAGTGCCTGCAAATAAACTCGCTTTCCCACCAAAGGTAAACTCCCCTTTTTTACTTGTGAATTCTGCTCCAATACCAACCGAGCCAACTTCATATGTTCCAGTCGTTGAAATACAAACACCAAGTATGGTAATACTTGCGCTTGCTTCCCCTTTAAAAGCAGCTACCCCCGCTTCTGCTTTAAAATCAATTCCATTCTTATCAATGAGTGCTCTTGCTTGTGCACTTACTGCACCAACACTTGTCTTTACACTTCCCTCAGCTTGTAAAAAACGATATTCTTTACTAACAACAGCACTTGCTTGCGCAATGCTTGCATTTGCTTCTGCTAATAAGTGTAAAGCCGGTTGAAACTTTTTCCCTGCAAACAAGGTGCATTTTGCATCCCCCTTGATGCTCGCATTTCCTAGTGAAATTTTTTCTCGATGAAGGACATAGTCTATCGATCGATGATTCCATGATTTCATAGATGCTTTCACTAATCCCCCAACACAAACACCATTTTGTAAATAGGATATGATGGACTTATCTTTTCGAATGGAACAGTGTTTATATATGTCAACATCAAAGCCGTTCTTTTTAAAATATGGTTTGGGCAATGGTTCTTGCGAAAGGTGTTCTTCAACACCATGATAAGCGATATAACTTTGATACAAATGAAAGGATAACCGATGTATATCCTGCTCAAGTGTTTGCACAAAGGACTCACAAAGCCATCGATTCTGCAAAGGCACTGCATAAAGACTTTGTTTTAGACGATTCACAGAAAGTTGTTGCGCAAGATCTTTTGCCTGAAGAAGTTTATCCGTATCAACTTTAAGTTGCATATATTACAACAAACGTTGCATCACTGCTTGATGTTGTGAAATGGTTGCTACCATGCGATCAATATAGTCAATCACATAGGTTTGTTCACTCATTGGTAAGGATTCTCTTACGAGTTGCTTGATGATCTGCAAGCACGCAATCATGTTTGAAAGTTGTTGTAGATACGATTGCATCTTGATTAAAAATCATTCGCAACAACTTGTAATTGTTCTTCTAATGATGCATAGGATTGCTTTGTAGATTCTAAATATAACGCATAGGATTCAACAATTTGATCATAGTGTTCAAATACGGGTAATAATGAATGAAAACGCGTTGCTAGTGTTTGTGCACTTGGACTTTGCCACGTTTGTGACATGTTCTTCATCGTTAGAGAAATATCTTTTAAACATTGTTGCATACGTTTATTATGCATACGAATCATTTGCGCACTTGCTTGCAATTGTTCAAGCGAGATGTGTAAATCATCCATCTAATTCACTAGTTTTCTAGCTTGTAACATGCGTTGTGTTTGTACATCGCGATATGCGCTAGAAGCCTTTCTTAAAAACATAGCATACTCCCTCATGATATCTCTCATTGCGATAAAGTCTTTTTCAAACCCTTGAATTTGGGTTACAAATGCTTGATTATCTTTTCCTTTCCAGCTATCTTGTAATTGCGCAATGCCAGTGAATAAGGCACGATATTCTTTCTCATAGATATCCACTAAAGATTCTATATGACTTGCGCATGCATCTAGCTGTGCAGGATCTACATGAATTTGAATACTCATTCGATACCTCCTAGAAAATATATAAACAATCAGCCATCTTGATTCCTGCTTCTTCAATGGTCCAATCTTTCTGCAAGACTTGTCTTTTTTCTACGTGATAGACCATCGTACAATGAAATGCAGGATCTTCCTCTTTCTTTCTTTCATCATAATAGGCATGTAATACTTCAATCACTTCTTCTACACGTATAGAACGTGATAATCCTACATCAAGTGCAAGTTGTACCGTCGTAAGGTATACCTGAACCAATATACTTTCATCCACATTGTCAAACCTCCAATCTTCTTACTTTTTTTATATGATCATCCATGATTACAACTGCATCTTGTTCATGTGTAATCACGGATGCATCTGTATGTAACACCTGTGCGCCTTGATTAAAATCTTGCCCAATCCAGATTTTTGTCTCTTCGAGCAAATTTGTGCGAAACCAGGCGTAAAACTGCATCGCATACACATCATTCATCGTTAACACATAAATACAATGCATCATTTCTTGATAATCATGAGTTTGTATTTGCCAAGTACATTTCGTCTTTTCTTTCCAACGATATAGATACTTCACATAATCTGTTTTAAAAATAGATACAATAAATACCTGCTTCCTTTCTTGCAAAGATATCCAAACTTCTTCTTGATCATCATAAGAAAGTCCAACAAATAGTTGATCTTGCTTATATTGTGCTTGAATACAACTTGGAAACGTAAAGCAACGAATACTTGGATTTTTTTCTTTATTCAAATGAAGCAACTCTTTTTGTATCGCATCATCATAGAGTTGCAATTGAATCTCAAAAAGATTATCTTCATCCATATATACGCCGTTTCCTTCTAAAAAGCGTGGGTAAACAGGAAGTTCCTGAAAATAACTGCGATATTCTTTTTCATCCTGCATATGAAAAATCACAAATTGTTCCATATACGTAAACATACTCATCGATAAGGTGTTAATGTGTTTACTTAACACGATAATATGCAGATGTACTTGAGGCATAGATAGTTCTTGTTCAAGTCGTTGTAAGAAGATTGGATGATGAACTTTAAAGGTGGCAGGCTCATGTAAGAACAAGATGAGTTCTACTCCTGCTTGTTTCCATTGTTCTAACTGTTCTAATACTTCATCTATCTTCTCAGTTTCTTTATACGAACAAATCAGTGATACAATCGATAATTCATTCAATTGTTCAAGATTAAGATGAGAATGAAATAATAACACTACACATTGTTTACTCGTATACAATCGTTCGCATTCAAAGCATAGTTGTTTCACAAACGCTTCTAATTCATGAACATTCGATGCTACTACAAGTACGTTATTCAAATGATCTAAACGAAGCATCCATGTCCCTTGCTTACGACGCTTACTATCTTCATATTCTCCTAAACGAAGTTCTAAACTTGAACATCGTACACAACAGTTTTTTGGCTCTAATTCGCGTGGTAAAAAGAATGGTTTTTGATACTTGCATTCTTTTTGCACACGTGCAAGTTCAAAGCAAACAGCTTCAAATTGTGTTTGGCCATCCTGTTTCATCAGTTGCTTTGTTTGAATAATTTCTCCTTGGTCTTGATAGATATCAACTGTTTTCAAGCTTGCTTGTTCATATTCTTGACTCGGGCTATAGGGTGCTTGTGTATAGCTGCTTTTCCCTTTCACAAAGTATTCATCATGACCCACTTGAAGAAAAAATTCTCCCGCCTCTTTTAATGTCATAGCATCCTCTTTTTTTATCACATCCATGCTATCACTTCTCTCTTGTACTTTTAAGCAGACATGAAAGTGTGAATTGCTCCAGATTTGATCGTCGATGATTCCATATGGTTTTTGTGTCGCAAGTAGTACATGAATTCCTAAGCTTCGTCCAATACGTGCAATCTTTGTTATTTTTTGTAGCGCTTGTGGGCTTTCCATCTTCATCTCCGCAAATTCATCAACGATTAAAAAAAGATGAGCCACTGCCTGTTTTACAATTCCCTTATCATACCAATTTTGATACAGATCAATATCGCAAAACGATGCTCCCATTTTTTCTTTTGCTTCCTCAAAAATTGCTTCACGCATCAGAATTTCAGATTCAAGAGCATCTAAAAATCGATGGATTCTGTGCTTTTCTAAATTTGTTATTACATTGCAGATATGCGGAATTGATAAGAAAGCATTCCCCATCATTCCACCTTTGTAATCAACAATCACAAAACTTACTTTTTCACAAGAGAAAGTGATACATAAAGATAGAATGTATGTCATCAGCCATTCACTCTTACCAGCTCCCGTCATACCTGCTAAAATGCCATGTGGACCATGTTTGGATGCATGTGCGTCTAAATACAAGATTTTCTTTTCTTCATCAATACCAATTGGCACTTCCAAACTGTTTTCATAATGTTTGTTCCAACGTTTTTTTATATGCAGATCTTTCACATCACATACTTGATATAAATCAAGAAAGTAAAAAGGAGGATATTGTTTTTTACTATGCAAAAACGATGAAAGCTGTTGAAAGGCCTGTATAAAATACGATTGTTGATAGCCTTGATAATGAAGTTGATAACGCTCTTGATATTCTTGTACCTGAACAATCGATGGTTCTTCGCATTCAAACACAATCGTGTGGCTACTCGATAATACGTCTTTGTTCTTTGAAATCTGTAACCAATAACAATGTTCTTTTGGTAAATACGGAATTTGTTGATCACTGACAATCAAACAATCCATGTTTTTTTCCTTTATTCGTTCTAACGCATGTTCAAATTGAACGGTAGTACATGTCTTGTACAATAGACGTACCTGCTTTGATAACCAAAGATGAGGAAGAAAACGCATGTGATAAGTCCTAGTTATATCTTCTGGTAAGATAATAAGCAATACGAGTTCTTTGGGTGATTGATTCTTGCATACCTGCCAAAGAATATTAAAACCTGCCATAAGTGCTTCTTTGCCATAAATACCAATGCTTTTATATTTTTTAAAAGGATAGAATATCGACTGATCTATGACTTTTTTTCGTTGATCTAGGAACATTTGATACCACTGTTCACATTCTTTCTTAGGTTGTGTAACTTCTAAAGGTGTAAAATCACAATAAGGATTATAGAAAGATTTACGATAGCCAAGCGTAAAAGATAAAAATTGTTCATGTGAACTTCGTACAAACCAAATCGGTATTTGTGTAAGCTTTGTATTTGGTATCCACAAAGAAGAATAATACTTATTGAATTCTTGATAGGTATGTGCTTGCGCAAGCAATGCTTCATCCTTCATTTTTAAATACGATTGATATTCTTCTTTTGCTTGTGCTTGTCTCTTTTTTTGTTGTTTTTTTTCCATACCATGCAGTAAAATTGGTAAAAGGGTCTGCATCATCACCATCACAACCATCATCACCACACTCGGTAGCATGTGTTTCACATCAAATTGACCCCGACTCATCGTAATAAACATCATAGCACTCATCATGATTGATGAGATTCCCATCAGCATCGTCGGTAATACTTGCATCCACGAATGCGTTAGTACATCCATGTTATTATTCGGTGGTTGAAGTTGAATACAAGCCACGTCAAACACAGGAAGCTTAATTGGTTGAATACGCAATTCTAATGTATTCATAGCTTCAAATTGGTTCTTTGCTTCTTTCATCTTACTAGCATATGTTTTTTCATAACAAAGACAATAAGGAAAAAAATAGATTGTATATTGACTAAATTGTATACAATCTCCTATTTCTAATCGCTTAGTATCCACCTTTATTCCATTAACATATACGCCATTACGACTATGCAAATCAGTTACATACCAGTCTTCTTGTTGTTTTTCTATTTTGATATGATGTCTTGAAACTTCTTGATGATCATAACGAAGAATACAGGACATTGAACGCCCAATGATGAACGATTGTTCATGGTAAAAACATGTATCAAATATCGGTAGCTCATCTATCTTTTTTATCGAAAGATAACCCTCCTCTTCTAAAAGATGATAAGGATGCTGCACAAGTGTCCAAGTCTTTCCTACTTTGTACAACCATCTACCTTCTTTATAACGCAATAAAAGTCGCATTCCTTCTTTGCGATAGACTTTGTCCTCTATCGCATAGCGATAAAACGAGAATAGTTCATCCTTGTATACGTAAAGAATATGATATAAATCATTCATTATGACTATCCTTGTGATAAATGAATGTCACATTCGCAAATGCAATTTCATCTTGATCTTGTAACTTGATATCATGAATTCGTTTTTGGTTCACACTTGTACCATTACTACTACTTAAGTCCTTTAATCGCCCTTCTTTCGTTTGTATACAAGCATGATAGGCAGAAATTTCTTTTTGTTTTAAAACAAGATCATTATCAACACTTCTTCCAATCGTAAAAGTATCCCCCAACAAAGTAATTTGCTCATGTGTCTTTACATCTTCTAAATACGCACTACGATCAAATAACACCATGGTTTCAAAACAATCTTGACGTTCAACTTCTTCTCTTTTTTCCTTGATTTGAAAAGGCAAACTTCTTACTTCGTGTGTGCTAGGTAATCCTTGTAGGATGGCAACATCTTTGAAGAAGAGACGTTTGAAGAAGGTTACTTTTTTCTTTTGTTCTTCTTGAAACGTCTTCATCTTCGTCAATAGTGCAGGAATGTGCAATTGTTCTTCTTTTAAACATTGATAAACAAAACCGATTGCTTCATACTCTTCATCACTATGTACCATCTTCATCAAACGCTGTAAAAAACGAATCATATGTTGATTTTGATTTTTCCATCCATCCCCTTTTAATGGAAAGACAAGAAACTGAATCTGATGTTCGTATAAAAGAATATAGTCAAAATGAATATAAATAGGTTTATTCACATTGACTTGTATAAAGGATTCTAGAAAATAAATCATAAACGATATAAACTCATACTTGCAAAAAGCATGTCCTTCTAAATACGTGGATAGTGGTACTCCTTTGTTTAAGTCATAATAGAAGGCTACTGGATGCATAGGATCTCGAATACAAGGAATACAGGCTTTGTCCTCATTCATCAAACCATATAAGTATTCATCGAAGTCTTCTCTCTTTTTTAATTGTAATTCTAAGTATCCATCCTCACGTTTTTCCATCTTCTTTAATTTTGGATGCATAAGCTTCACTCTCTTTCACACTATATATACAAATACAACCGACAAAAAGCGTGAAAGTCACTTTTTTCTTTGTCATTCTAGAAACATTTTTGTATAATAGGTTCATTACAGTAAAGAAGGTGTTGTATGAAAACAGAAAAAACAGTGCAGCGATGGTTTGTATTCATCATCATCGCCATCAATATCTATGCATTCTTTTTATGTGACCCGTTTCATCAAAATATATCAGATATTGGCAATGCCCTACATCATCGAGGCTATATGATCCTATGGGCTAGTAGCATTGCGATTTATTTATATTTCTATACGAAGCAGTTGATAAAGAAAATGAAGGTGGAATCCAAGATGGAGACCTTTTTCTTAGCGCTATGTTGTCTTGGCATGGTTGCATCTATTTTAATTCCTTATGATCCACAACATCATCATATGCTAGCAAACATACATATTTATGCTTCCATTGCATCAACGGCAGGTTATGCAATCGTATTCATGCATTTCTTATCAAAAATGTTTCATCAAAACATCCTATTCTTTCAAGATGCATTTCCTAAATACATCATCATTGTTTTATTTGATTGTTTGTATTATTTATTAAATGGTGTCACAACCTTATTAGAAGCATCGTTTTGTATCTACATGAGTATCTTCTTATATTACTTACTCCATAAAGACTAAAAAGCACTTCAAGAGTGCTTTTTTTAAACGTATATATATAACAAAAAAACCTTTCTTTCGAAAGGTATATTTCCAAATGGTGGTCCCGGTCGGAATC
>SAMEA104404100__coassemble_139_pt1 | contig 92825 bp, 89 predicted proteins | sample SAMEA104404100__metabat2_high_PE_039 | metagenome-assembled genome bin SAMEA104404100 (sample SAMEA104404100) | Balaenoptera acutorostrata | reverse complement strand
CTTTTTCAACCTTTATATAGTCTTAAATCCTTTATTTGTTTTTCATATGAGGGAACAACAATACTTCACGAATTGTAGTTTGTCCTGTTAATAACATAACAAAACGGTCAATACCAAGACCTACACCACCAGTTGGAGGTAATCCATATTCCAATGCTTCTACATAGTCTGTATCCATTTCATTGGCTTCATCATCACCTAAGTCACGAAGTTTTAATTGGTTTTCAAAACGTTCTCTTTGATCAATTGGATCATTTAATTCAGAGAATGCATTTGCATATTCGTGTCCATCGATGAATAATTCATAACGATCAGCAAAACGAGGATCGTCTGCATTTTTCTTCGCTAATGGTGAAATTGAAGTTGGATGTCCATAGATATATGTTGGTTGAATCAATGTTTCTTCTACATATTTTTCGAAGAATAAGTTGATGATATGTCCAACAGAGTTGTGTTTCTTTTCAACTTCGATATCATGTTCTTTTGCGATTGCACAAGCTTCTTCAAAGCTCATATCTTGCCAGAAGTCTACACCGCATGCTTCTTTGATTGCATCAACCATGTGTAAACGTCTGAATGGTGCTTTTAATGAAATTTCTTTTTCATCATAAGTGATTTCAGTAGTTCCTAATACTTCGTTAGCAACATAGTCGAATAATCCTTCGATTAAATCCATCATACCATTTAAATCAGAATAAGCCATGTAAGCTTCTACTGTTGTGAATTCAGGGTTATGTGTCGCATCCATTCCTTCATTACGGAATAAACGTCCGATTTCATAAACACCTTCAAGTCCACCAACGATTAAACGTTTTAATGGTAACTCAGTGGCAATACGTAAATAGAAAGGCATGTCTAAAGTATTGTGGTGAGTGATGAATGGTCTTGCAGCTGCTCCACCTAAGATTGGTTGAAGTACTGGAGTTTCCACTTCAATTAATCCTTTGCTATCTAAGTAGCGTTGGATTGCACGAATGATTCTTGGACGCATTAAAGCAATGCGTTTGCTATCTTCATTCATGATTAAGTCAACATAACGTCTTCTGAAACGTTCTTCTTTATCTTGTAAACCATGGAATTTTTCTGGTAATGGGCGTAAAGCTTTTGTTAAGTGAGTATAAATGTGTGCTTTTACACTTAATTCACCATGGTTTGTTTTCATGACTGTACCTTCGATACCAACGATATCTCCAATATCAGATTTTTTGAAGACTTCGTATGCTTCTTCACCTAATACATCTTTACGAACATAGATCTGGATTTTTCCATCTAAATCTTGGATGTGCATGAAACCTGCTTTTCCTTGTCTTCTCTTTGTCATAATACGTCCTGCAATTTTTACAGTTACGTTTTTTTCTTCTAATTCTTCTTTTGTGAAAGCTTCAAATTCATTGCGAATGTCTCCACTTTTGTGTGTTCTTTGATATGCTTGTCCAAATGGATCGATGCCCATTTCTTTAAGCTCTTCCATTTTCTGTCGACGAATTTTTTCTTGTTCCGTTAACTTTTCCATCGTTTGTTCTCCTTTTCTTCTATAAAAAAAGACCCTCATCCTCTAGGGACGAGAGTCTTCGTGGTACCACCCTAATTCATCAGTTTGTTTCCAAAACTGACCTTAGCGACTTTAAGTAAAGTCCATCTTTAACGCAGATGTAACGCCGATTGGTAGCTCCAAGTCTTTATTTCCAAAATTGGTCTACTATCCTTTTCCAGCAAACAGGACTCTCTTTGAGCTTTCCAAAATCGTACTTTCTCTTCATCGCTATATTTACGTCTATGATTATATAAAGATAACTAGCATTTGTCAATTGAACAACTGATATTTATCATTTATTCTCACTATTCGTGGTGATGTTCATGTTCGTGATCATGGTGTTGGCAAATAGAACCTGTTGATTTTAATTCTCCACGAAGCCAAGCTTCGACAGCAGCTCTTGCATCTCCTTGTGCTCCAAGCACAACTTCAACTCCACGTTCATTAAAGATATCAACGGCTCCTCCGCCCATACCTCCTGCGATGACAACATTTGCGCCATTGTCTGCTAAAAAGTTAGGTAAAAATCCTGGTTTATGTCCTGGATTTGGTACGATGGATTCATTCACGATTGCATTGTTTTCTACTTCAAAAAAGATGAAGTGTTCACAATGTCCAAAATGTCCTCCGATGTTTTTTCCTGCTCCTGGTACTGCAATTTTCATAACGATACGCTCCTTTTCTTTATAATGTTAAGATGCTACCGGTTGAAAGATATTCTAATTTATCCTTCATGTAGCCTTTCAAATATTCATATTGTTTCACACCTGTACAATGCGCTGTGTAATACATACATGGATACGTATTTAATTCTTGTGCGGCTGCTTGTAAGGTTTTTTGATCCTCATGATTACTAGGATCTAGCTTTTTAAAATGGAAGCCTCCGACTAAGACGTCTGGATGAAACCAATCCATGATATTTAAGATGCCTTTATGTGAACAACCACTGATTAATACTTTTTGATCATCTTCAATGATCTCTAAATATTGTTCATGCACAAAGTCATCTGGTACAAAACTTGTACCAACTTTCTTCATCAATCCATAACTATTGATGGGATATTTCTTATGACGATCATTACAAGTATATAGAATATAACCATCATCTAAGTAATATTCATCTTGTTTGATGATGGTTACTTGTGGATGATCTTTTAGACTTGTTAAGATGCCAATGTTTTTCTCTGTTCCATTAAAATGAGGACTACATGCATCTTGATGCATATACACTTTCGCATGATGATTGATTTGTAAAAAGGCAGGAAGTCCACCTCCATGATCATAATGACCATGACTTAGAATCACCATATCGATGCTGTCTAAATCAACACCAAGGGTGTTTGCATTTTGCACAAAGAGATCGCTTTGACCTGTATCAAATAAGATTTTATGTTTCTTTGTTTCAATATATAAACTAAGTCCATGTTCACATGAAACATCATCACGACAAACTGTATTTTCTAACAATGTAATTATCTTCATCCTATCATCTCCATTGTCTTTTGATAAACCGATACAAGTGCATCCCTTGCGCCACACTCGATATCAGCGATACTTTTTCCTTCATTGATGGCGATAGAAGCATTCGCATCATAAGGAATCTTTCCTACAAATGGAAGTCCTTCTTCTTTACAGAACGTTTCAATTTGATTCGTATGAACAATGCTATGATCATATTTATTCACACAAACCGCTAATGGTGTTCTTAATTGTTTTGCCGTTAACACCAAGCGTTTCAAATCGCTAAATCCTGACTCACTTGGCTCTGCCACAATGAGTGCAAGATCAACACCACTTAAAGAAGCAATCACAGGACAACCGATGCCAGGGGAACCATCAATGATAGCAATGTCTTTTGTTGCCGCATGTTTTTGTAAGTCTTTCTTCACTTCACTCACAAGCTTTCCAGAATTTCCTCTTCCCATCTTTAATTTTGCCGTTGAAAAGATGGTATCACCTAAATAGAGTGCTTGTGTTCCTGCTACATCATCCTCTAATGTCACTGCATCTTGTGGACAGACATATTCGCAAACACCACAACCCTCACATGCATATTCATTCACACGACAATAATTGTCTTCTTGTATGATAGCATGGAAAGCACAATGTTGTAAGCATGCTTGGCAATTCACACAACGAGTTGGATCAATATGTGCTTTCTTAGAACCAATGAAGTCTTTTTGAATGGGTGTTGCTTCATTCTTTGTCACAATGTGAAGATTTGGAGCATCCACATCACAATCCGCAATGGCTTGTGCCTTGGAAAAAGCGATGAAGGCAGCAGCCGTTGTTGTCTTACCCGTTCCACCTTTTCCACTTAAGATTAACAGTTGTTTCATACAGCACGCTCCTTTATTTGTTTATACAATGCTTCAAACAATGTATGCATATTTGGATCTATACTTGTGATCAATTCCCCTTGTGCACTTTTACTTGCAGTTTCTCTTTGGTAAGGAATGCGTGCAAGAATTGGTAGTTGCGCTTTATCCACAAAATTAAGCAATGGTTCGTAAGGTGCTTCTTCTTTATTGATGACAATGCCACATGGTTTATGAAGCAAGGTCACAAGTTCATACACCATCTGAAAATTATGGAAACCAAATGCTGTTGGTTCCACAACAAGAATGCAATAGTTCGCATCTTCAATCGTTTCCATCACACTACATGCACTACCTGGTGGACAGTCTAGCACAATGGTATCTGATCGAAGTTCTGCTTGGTGAATCGCTTCTTTAATAATTGGAATACCACTTGCTTCACCTGGATGTAAGATTCCAGTGATTGTCGTTTTCTTCATTCCTTCTCCAATTTGTATCTTGCCGATTTCTTTTTCAATCGATGTGATTGCATGTTCTTTGCATACTAACATGCATCCCTTACAAGAATGGCAAACATCTGGAAATAGAATGGGACGATTGACTAAATAAAGCAAAGCATTGAACTTACAGAAGTCAACACAGGCTCTACATCCTGTGCATTTCTTTGGATCAAAACTTGGTAACATCTTATAAATCGGTATTTCCTGGGTAATGGTCGGCTTTAAGAAAAGATGACCATTTGGTTCTTCCACATCACAATCCACATAAACAGCATCCTTGATAATGTTTACAAGATTAGTAGCAACAAAGGTTTTCCCAGCGCCACCCTTTCCACTTAATACTGCAAGTTTCATCGTATTCCCTGAAATCCTGCATGAAAATGTGTAAGTTCTTCTAATTTACCATCTAAGAAATCTTGAAGTACTTTTTCAACTGCTTCGTGATGTCCTTTAAATACTTTTACATTTGCGACATTAAAGACTTGCGCCGCATTTTCACCACAACGAATGGTAACTAAAATATCTGCATGATGATCAACAACACATTGTGCTGCTTTAATACCAGCACCACCTTGTTCTTCAGCAGCTGGATTATCAACATAACTCTTTTCCTTTGTTTCACTATCATAAATTAAGAAAAATGGTGTGCGTCCAAAAGAGACACATACTTTTTCTTTCTCTTCATCAACCGGAATCATAATTCTCATACTATTTCCTCCTCTTGCTTCTGACACGAATGCAAACCTTTATAACATTGTTTTCGATGACAACAGTTTTGATCACTTTCACATAACTGATAATCGCCACCTTCAATTTTCAGTGTACAACCATCCACTAAAACCGTAGCGAGTTTTTTTCTTGCCGACGTATAAATTTGTTGAACCGTCGTTCTTGCGACATTCATATAGACACTGCACTCTTCTTGTGAATAGCCTTCTTTATCAATGAGACGAATGGACTCATATTCATCAACACTCAATATCACAACATGTGATTCTTGTTGTTCTTCTTGATGTGCACGAAACTCATTGAATTTTGGCATGCAACAAACTCTACGACATTTTTTAGGTCTAGGCATGCATTCACCTCCCTGTTTATTTCTGACATATGTCATTTACACTTTCATTATAAACCATTTATGACATATGTCAAATATAAAAAAAGACACTAGTGTTTAGCGTCTATCTAGAATTAAGCATGTCGTTTCTTATAAGAAAGTAATAAAGCAGCAGAACTTACGAATAACATCATATACATCATCACATTTGAAGTATCTGCAGTATGTGGAACTTCTTGATCTGCTTGTGGTTTATTCGTTGGTTTTGTTTCCGGTTTTATCTCAGGTTTCGCTTCTGGTTTTACTTCTGGCTTCACATTTGGTTTTTGATCAGGTTTTACTTCTGGCTTATTTCCAGGATCAACATCTGGTTTTACTTCCGGTTTTTCTTCTTCATAATAGAAAGTATAATTATATGTATAGGTTTCATCACCATATGCTTCAATTGTTAAAGTAGCAGTTGTGACTCCTTCTTTTAAGCTAATTGTTTTCTTTTCTGTATCTAGAATTAAACCATCTTCTGTAATATCTATAAAATCTGCATTTTCAGAGATATAAGCATCCATTGTTGGCACTGCTGTATAGTCAAAGTTTTCTTTGACATCCATCTTTATTTCTTTTGGGATATAGTAGCATATTTCTAATAGTGGATTATTTTCAACATTTACATCTGTAATATAATTGTTATTTGCATCGCATAATGTGATATTTGGAAATACAGAAAGATCTAAAGTTGTAAGATTATTAATTCCACAATCTAAGAAATCTAAATTCTCACTGCTTGCTTCTAATGTTGTCAATTGATTATTATGACAATCAAGCCATTCTAAATGATTGCTTGTGACACGAAGACTTGTCAATTGGTTGCAGTAACAATCTAAATTAATCAACTCCGAACTTTCAACATCGAGTGTTGTAAGATTATTGCCAGAAACATCTAAGTATTGTAATGAAGTAAAGTAGTTGATTCCCGTAAGTGTTGTCAATTTTTCATCTTCTTCACATTGGAAACCATCATAAGAAATACTCGTGATGCCTTTAATTTCTTCTTGGCTAAAAGATCCATCTTTTCCTTCTCGGAATGTTTCTAACAAGGCTCTAAAGTTTGCATCTGGGAAGTTTTCCTCATTGATGGCAATATCACCTTTCTCATCGGCAAAGATCGTAGTTGGTGTCATGGATAAGACCATGGCTGTAGCGAGTAGACTAGAACATAATTTCTTCGTACATTTCATATAAATGTCCTCCTTTGCACATAAATCGTAAACAAAATTAAATTCTTATTCTATGAATATTATACACCTTTGTCTTTACATGTAAATAAAAAGAACGCATTACACGTTCTTAGGAATATAACTATTACGATATTCTTCATATTCCTTCTCATAGGCTTGAAGAATCTCTTCCATTTCTTGATATGTAGAAATCTTTGTCAATTGATCTTTTAAATGATGACTCTTTGGTAAGCCTTTAACATACCAAGCAGCATGCCCACGCATTTCGCGCATACCGACTTTTTCGCCTTTTAAATCACAAAGACGTTTCGCATGAATTCTTGCCATCTTGAATTTTTCTTCCATGTTGACACCAGGAATTTCTTCCCCAGTTTCTAAGTATGTCGCAACTTCCTTGATCAACCAAGGATCTCCTAACACACCACGACCAATCATAACAGCATCACAACCTGTTTCATCAAGCATGCGTTTGGCATCTTTAGCACTGCGAATATCCCCATTACCAATGACTGGAATGGATACTGCATCTTTGACCATCTTGATATAAGACCAATCTGCTTGTCCTTCATACATTTGATTTCTTGTTCTTCCATGCACTGCGACAGCTTTTACACCAACTTTTTCTAAGCCTTGCGCAAGTTTTACACAAGCGATATTGTCTAAATCCCAACCAATACGCATCTTTACGGTCACTGGTTTTGAGACACTTTCAACAACGGCTTTTGCCAAAGCAATGGCATGATCCACTTCTTTTAACAAAGCACTACCAGCATTGGATTTCACAATCTTATTCACTGGACATCCCATGTTGATATCAATGATATCACAATCTGTTTTTGTATCTAATAGCTTTGCGGCATACACCATCGTTTCAATATCATGACCAAAAATCTGCATTGCTAATGGATGCTCTGCTTCTTCTACTGCCGTCATATCTAATGTTTTTGCATTATCATAATACAATGCTTTATCAGATACCATTTCTGTATAGATCAAACCTGCACCAAACTGTTTACAGATGACACGAAATGCTGGATTACTAATTCCTGCCATCGGTGCCACAACCACTTGATTGGCAATGGTAATATCTCCAATCTTCCAAGTCTTATTTGCCATGACGTTCAATAAATCCTTCTAGATCACGTAACTCTTCTTCCGTAAAGAAGTATTTTTCATTACAGAAATTACATGTGATTTCACATCCATGATCTTCTTCAATCATACGTTTACGTTCCTCTTTTGATAAGGTTACAAGCACACGTTTCATAGAAGCACGATCACACTTACAACGGAATTCAATATCTTGTGTTGTAAGAATTTTAACATCATCAAACAATGTTTTTAAGATTTCTTCTAAGCTTTCATGTTCATTGATCATCTTAGAAATTGGTTCCATATGAGAAACGATGTTCTCTACTTTCACAATGTCTTCTTCTGTAGCATCTGGTAACATTTGAATGATCATACCACCTGCGGATTGAATAGAATTATCGGTATTGACTAAGACACCCACACTAACTGCAGATGGTGTTTGTTCACTAACAGTAAAGTAATAGGCGAAATCATCCCCAATTTCACCACTTTGAAGTTCAACTGTTCCACTCCAGTTTTCTTTCATATTTAAATCTTTGATCACTTGAAGATAACCATCTTTCCCAACAGCTACTCCAACTGCTAATTTTTTTGTATCGTTATATTGAAGCATGATATGAGGATCCGAAACAAAGCCACGCACATGACCATCGCTATAAGCATCTACCATGATGGTTCCAATTGGTCCACCACCATTGATATTGATTGTCAATTGTTCTTTATCACTTTTCAACATACTTCCCATCAAGGATCCAACGCTTAACGTACGACCTAAGGCAGCAGCACTTGTTGGCCATAAATCAAAACGTTGTCTTGCATTCTCCACTAAATGAGTAGAAGAACAAACATAAATACGGACACGTTCTTCACATGCCAATGCTTTTACTAAATAATCTTTCATGTATCATCACTCCTATTTTTGCATTTGTAGTATATCATAATTATTATGAAATTGAAAAGAAAAACCTCATGCATGGATGACCATGACACAAGGTTATGTTGTTATTCTTCAGAATCTTTTTTTGTTAGTTCTTTTAGAGCATCGGCAATCTTTTGTTGTGCTTCAGCTTTTGATTCTTCACTTGTTTCTTGTGTAACTTCTTGACTTTCTTCTACACGAACTTGTTGTTCTTCAACGTTTGCTTCTTGAGCATTTGCATTTTGTTCTTCAAGTTGTGCATCTTGTTCAGGAGAAGTGATCTTTCCGTATTTCACAAGATTGTTGATTTGTTCACTTGTGATTGTTTCTTCTTCAATTAAAGTTTCAGCAATCAATGTTAACAAGTCTTTGTTTTCTTTAATGATTTCTGTTGCATGTTCATAACATTCATTGATAATCTTACGAATTTCTTTATCGATTTCATAAGCGATTTCACCAGAATAGTTACTTCCACTTCCATAATCTCTTCCTAAGAAGACATTTCCTGTACCATCATCATATTGAATTGGTCCAAGGCTTGACATACCCCAACTACGAACCATTGCTTTCGCAATTTTCGTTGCTTTTTGAATATCATTGCTAGCACCAGCACTGATTTCATTAAACATGACTTGTTCCGCAACACGTCCACCCATAAGACCAGTGATCTGAGAGATGAAGTCTGCTTTTGTTGGGAACATCTTTTCTTCTTTTGGAATCATCATGTTGTATCCACCAGCTTCTCCACGAGGGATGATGGTTACTTTTTCAACTTTATCAGCAGCATCTAGTTTTAAACCAATGACAGCATGTCCTGCTTCATGGTAAGCAACTAAACGTTTTTCTTTTTCTGTGTATTTCTTAGATTTTTTAGCAGGTCCCATCATAACGCGGTCGATGGCTTCATCTAAATCATCCATGGTAATCATCTTACGATTATCACGAACAGCTAAGATTGCACCTTCGTTTAATACGTTTTCTAAGTCCGCACCAGAGAACCCTGGTGTACGTTTTGCTAAAGATTCTAATGAAATATTGGATGCAAGTTTTTTATTACGAGCATGTACTTTTAAGATTTCTGTACGACCTTTTTTATCTGGTAAGTTTACGGTGATCTGACGATCGAAACGTCCACTACGTAATAAAGCAGGGTCAAGTACATCTGGACGGTTTGTAGCAGCGATAATCACAATTCCCTTGTTTTCTCCCATACCATCCATTTCAACTAACAACTGGTTCAGTGTTTGTTCACGTTCATCGTTTCCTCCACCCATACCAGCTCCACGCTGACGTCCTACTGCATCGATTTCATCGATGAAGACAATACATGGTGCATGTTGTTGTGCTTTTTTAAACATATCACGCACACGGCTAGCACCTGTACCTACGAACATTTCAACGAAGTCAGAACCACTGATGGAGAAGAATGGAACATCTGCTTCACCCGCAACTGCTTTCGCCAATAATGTTTTACCAGTACCTGGAGGACCAACCATCAACATTCCCTTAGGAATACGAGCACCCATATCCGTAAAACGTTTTGGATTTTTTAAGTAATCAATAATTTCTTTAACTTCTTCTTTTTCTTCATCACAGCCAGCAACATCTTTGAAACGAACTTTGATATTTCCTTCAATTTTCGCTCTAGATTTACTGAACTCAAAGGCTTTGTTACTTCCACCTGCATTGATCTTAGAGAATAAGAAAATTGCAAGTCCACCTAATAACAGGAATGGAAAAACGCTCTTGATAAAGATTTCAAAAACACTTTCTTTGTTTGCATCAATCACATTGACTTTTGTTTTTGCATCTTTTTCAAAGATTTCACTTAGCCATTGAACATTGTCATCTGTCTTTGGAATGGTAACACTAAATGTTTGTGCTTTGGCATCTTTAGCATCTTTTCCACTTTTTTCATAAATACCATTCACATCAATCACAGTTGTACCAACAGACATGTTGACTTCTTTAAACTTCATTTTTTCTGCAGTTGCTGCAAATTCATTGTAATTGAATTCCTTTGTACTGCTTCCACTACCAAATGTTAGCAATAACAACATAATCGAAATCACAAGGATATAAGGCAACAAACTTATTACCTTTTTATTCTTCATCGAATACGCCTCCTTAACTAGTTACTATTCATAAATTTCGCGTTTTAAAATTCCGATGTATGGTAAGTTTCGATATTTTTGATCATAATCTAATCCATAACCAACAACGAATTCATTTGGAATTTTAAAACCTGTATATTCTGCTTCAATATCTACAACACGACGATCTGGTTTGTCTAATAAAGATACCACTTTGACATCTTTTGCACCCTTATTCATCAATGTACGTTTTACTTCTTTTAATGTTCTTCCTGTATCTACAATATCTTCTACTAATAAAATAGATAAACCACTTACAGAACAATCTAAGTCTTTATCAATACGAATGTCTCCAACTGATTTTGTACCTGAATAACTAGATACATCCATGAAATCAATTTGGATATCTAAGTCGATATGTTTAATAATTTCAGCTAAAAAAGGAACACTTCCTTTTAATAGTCCTACAACATATGGAATTTCATTATTCGCTTTATAATCTTGTGTAATTTGTTTACCAAGTTCTTTACATTTATCAATAATTTCTTCCTGTGAAACTAATACTTTTTCTACAACATCATGCATGTCAATTCCTCCTAATACAGATATAATCTATTTTACCACAAATATGTCTGGAGTGTTAGAGAAATGTTCAATATCACAACCAATTTGTGGAACTAGAATAACTTGATGACTAGAATTTTCAACCACTGGCCATACCCGTCTTTGCCATTGTGGAATTTTTCGATCAATAAACCATCGATTGATCTTTTTCGTACCAAAGCGAAGCTTGATTTCATCCCCTTGTTTCGCATTGCGAATCACCAATGGAAAATCACTTGCTGTTAGCGTTAGTGCACAAGTTGATGGTCCTTCTTTACAAATGGAAAAGTGGGGTGTTTGCATCTCTTTGATGCAATCGATGCAATAAGCATAGGATGCATCCTTGACACTTGAAAGATGTAAGAAGCCATATTCTTTTTCTAAGCGATGACTTGGGTGTACATCCATACAAATGTTCTTCTTGCTTGGTAAGCAAGAAAGGATATCCGTTAAAAATTTATCCGATATATGTTGCTTGGTTTCATCCTTGATCCACATACGCAAACAAGCTTTTTGATCATCCTTTGATAAGTGCAATAACGACTCTACATCTTGTTGCCAAGTAGTTAAAAACAAGCGATGGTTTGCTGCTTTCTTTTCATCAATTGCATTAAGCTTCGCAATTTTAAGTGCGAGTTCTTCTTTTTCTTTGCGACTCATGTTATCAATCATTTGATGACGAATCTTGTTTCTTGTGTAATCATCTGAAAAGTTACTTTCATCAAAGCCATAGGGTACTTGTTTCTCAATGCAATACGCTAATAAATCTTGTTTGGTATAATCCATCAAAGGACGAATGATCTTACATCCATAAAGAATGACTTCTTCTTTGATACCATGATAACAACCTTTGCTATGTCGCTGTTCTTGCATGAGATACGTTTCTAGATGATCATCTAAATGATGGGCAAGCAATACAGCTTCTCCTTGATAGTCATCCATCAACTGCTTATAGAAACGATAGCGTTCCTCTCTTGCGAATGCTTGAAAGTTTCCAACGCAGGCTTTTTCTTGATGCAAGACAACGCAAGGAATCTTACGCTTGTTACAATAGTCTTTCACGATGGTTTCATCACGCCATGCGCTATCTCGTTTTTGATAGTTGACATGAGCGACAACCACTTTGATTCCTGCTTGATCACATAGGTCTAATAAGGCCATGGAATCAGGTCCACCACTCACTCCAACAATATAAATTTTATCATCTTCTACATTTTTTAAACTTTTCATATGCGTATTATATAATAACATGTTTGAAAATCAAGTATTTTATACATTTCACATGATATTCACACCATCTCTACAATATTTTCAAAAAAGAACATCCCTTTCATTGGGATGTTACTTATTTCATGCAATCCATCGCACGTTGCTTAATTTCTTTAAAGAATTCACTTTCTTTCCCTAGATGGGCTTTCACATCAATGATCCTTGCTGTGCTAATCCATTTGACATCATTTAAAAATAAGACCGATTTCTTATTCATACCCTCCATCTTTCCAAAGCGCATCAAGTGTCGCTTTCCATTTGGATGCTCTTTGCTATAAGCCTGCGCATAAGCTTGTTGATTACCACTCATTGGTACCACGAGGGCTTTCTTATTCTCCATCTTTAAGATTAAACCAAAATGCTGAAAGGCAATTTCATATAAATATGCTTCCCCGTAATCGATATAACAAATGTCCCCTACACGAATGTCCACACCTAATTCATCACAGCCTGTTAAGTGTTTTCGATTCGCTAGATTGATTCGTGAAATCATCAATGGCGCCGCATCTTCTACCATCATTGCTTTATAATGTTGGTTTTCTTCTTGTACATAGAGATCAAAGACATCACTCCAATATGGCGTATCCATGACTTTCCCCTTTTTCCCCTCTTTTTCAAGTACTTCACGAATTTGTTTGATTTCCATCATCATCACCTCGACCATTGATACGTATCAAGATGAAAAAAGGTGTAAAAAAAAACTAAAGAAGTTAATCTTCCTTAGTTTTCTTACGATTCTTTTTAATATATGCGATACTCTTACGTTTGATTGATTGTAACATCGATAAGAGTGGATGATAGTTTTTTGCAATCATGCCACTACCCTCAATAAAGATTTCAACAAACACAGCAATGATGAATAAAGCAATGAATCCTGCTGTTTTATTAATCAGATAAATGTAGGCTGTAAATCCAAAGAGTGCAGTCACAACATATAAAATCAAGACGGTATTGCGTTGTCCAAAACGTTGCATCAACAAGTGATGGACGTGTTTTTTATCTGCTTCACTAAACTTATGACCAGATAACTTTCTTCGAACAATCGCTCCTAGGGTATCGATGATTGGCACCATCAATAATAGGATTGGTAAAGCAAGCGTCATAATCGTTGAGTTTTTAAATCCTAATAGGGAAATAGCAGATATGATAAAGCCTAAAAAGAGTGCGCCACAATCTCCCATGAAGATACTTGCTGGATGCGAGTTATAGATTAAAAAACCTAAGGTTGCGCCAGCTAAAATCAAGGACATCATCCGAATATCAGAACGTCCTTCCATAGCAGATAAACAGGCAATCACAATTAAACAAATTGTACTAATGCCTCCGGCTAGCCCATCTAAGCCATCAATTAAATTCACCGCATTCGTGATCCCAATGATCCAGATAAAGGTTATCAAATAGGTAAACACACCCATGGTAATCGTAATCCCAAATGGCAAACGAATGGCATTCAAGGTTACACCACCAATACTCATTAACACAATTGCCGCAATGATTTCAAATACAAGCTTCAACTTCGGTGATAAATTCACCATATCATCAATAAGACCACCGATAAACATAATTGTTCCACCAATGACAATACCATTGATTGTCATATCTGTCTCCATGAACATCGCCATACAGATCATAAATGCAACATAGATGGCAACTCCTCCAATACGAGCAATTTTTCCACTATGTACCGTACGTTCATTTTCTAAGGCATAGATTTCTAGATGTGTCGCAATGACTTTTAAAAACGGTGTGATCAGCGTTGAGAGTGCTAGCGGGATCAGCAGATATTTAAGAAAATCCATAGATCCTCCTTACTTTCATCAATGATGATTAACGAACTAAATGTAAGTTTTCTAATAAAATTCCAGTTCCTTCCGCAACACAACGCAATGCATTGTCTGCAACATAAACAGGAATATGTAATTCATTTCTTAATAATTCATCGATACCATCAAGTAGTGCTCCACCACCTGTTAATACGATTCCTCTTGTCACAATATCACTTGCAAGTTCTGGAGGTGTTTGTTCAAGAACAGTCTTACATGCACGAACAACATCTTGTAAGCTTTCTTGCATGCTTCCTTGAATTTCTTCAGAACATAAAGAAATAGTAGTTGGTAAACCAGACACAAGGTCACGTCCACTCACTTCGATTGTTTCGTTTAAGTTTCCTTTCCAAGCTGTACCAATTTTCTTTTTCACTTCTTCTGCAGTACGATCACCGATCAATAATTTCTTTTCTTCTTTTACGAATTTAATAATATCACGATCAAATGTATCTCCCGCAATTTTTAAAGATGTACTTGATACGATTTCACCTAATGAAATAACAGCAACATCTGTTGTTCCACCACCGATATCTAATACCATACATCCACTTGGTTTTCCAATGTCTAAGCCAGCTCCAACAGCTGCTACTTTTGGTTCTTCTTCAATGAATACTTTTTTTGCACCCGCACGATAAGCTGCATCACGAATGGCATTTCTTTCTACACTTGTGATGTTGCTTGGGCAACAAATTAAGATTGTTGGACGTCGAAACATCCCTTTGATTGCTAATTTTTTGAAGAAGAAGTTCAACATGATTTCAGTTACTTCGAAATCTGCGATAACTCCATCTTTTAAAGGACGAATGGCTAAGACTCTACCAGGTGTTCTACCTAACATGTCTTTTGCTTCTTGTCCTGCTGCTAAACATTTTTTTGTTTCTGCATCTATTGCTACGACGCTTGGTTCATCGATGATGACACCTTCGCCTTTTACGTACATTAATAAATTGGCTGTTCCTAAGTCGATACCTACTTCTTTTGAAAACATAGTTATTCCTCCCATCCTAAGGTCTATCACATTATATCATAAAAATTCTATATAGAGAGAAAATTTCTTAAACTTCATACATCTGTAAGAAATAAGGGCTTTCTTTTTTTTATAACAAAAAAGACATCAAAAATGACGTCTTTTATCCTTGTTGTTGCCCACCAAATTGCTTACGATAATCACTTGGTGTCATATCAAAATACTTTTTAAATACTTTATTAAAATAGAGCTGATCATCCATGCCTACTGCACTGGCAACATCTTTAATTTTTAGTTCTGATGATTGTAAAAGCTCTTTTGCTTTCTGCATGCGTTTCTCATTAATATAGTAATTTAAGTTAATACCCGTTTCATTTTTAAATAGACGAGACAGTGTACTTTCACTCATATCCAAAGTTTCTGCAAGCATCTTTAGATTTAACTTTTGGGAATAGTTCTTATCGACAAATTCCATCACATCGGTAATCTCTTTACGATAACGACCATTGTTGGTATCTTTCTTCCATGCTTCAATCTTCAAGAAGCCATCATGCAAGACTTCTTCTAATTTATCAATCGTTTCACACATGCGAATGCGTGTAGTAATCACATCAAATGGAAGGTTTTGGCGCGTTCCTTGTTCAATCTCTTTCCCTTCTAATTGATGGATGATGAAGATGACATAATCAATCACTTGATGTGGGAAAATATAATGATTGCTCATATACGATAACATCTTAACGATGATATCTTCCACTTCATTAAAGTTTTTCTTCGCTGCCATCTCTAAGAAATCCTTATGAAAATTCACATTGTTCATATCTAGAGAACAGAACACATTAGGCTCTTCACTTTGAATCAAGACTCCCTCACCACGATAGAAACGTTGTTCATGCGCTTGAATTAATTTGCGATAAACCTCATCAAAGCCATCCATGGAATGTTGTACATCCGATAGTGTGATGGAGATCTTAATATTCATATACTGTTCAATGTTACGAATGATGGAATGACAAATGGACATCACGCGAATCTTTTCTGCACTATGAATCAATAAGACACCAGAGTGATTACTGATGAAGACGATTTGATATTGTAAGTACATCGAGATACTTTCTCGAATAAAATCATTTAAGTTTTTACGTAAGTGATCATGATCATAATACTTTCCATCATAGACAACATGAATGTTATCCACACGAAAATAAGCTAATTGATAATAACTTTCATAGTCTTTAAAGATGGGCAATGACAACGCACGCTCATACTCATGATGATCAAAGATATGTTCATTTTTACTTAAGATCAAACATTGTTGTAACTCTTTTAACCCCGCTTTTGTCCCTAATGTTTGTGTAGAAGATGTCTCTTCACAGTTTTCTTTTGCTTGTTTGATGACTTTCGTCAATTCTTCTTTTTCTAATGTAATCTTTAATACATAATCAAAGGCCCCTGCTTTCATCGCATCACGCACCAACTCAAAATCAGAGTAGTTACTCAATACGACAATTTGACAATTGTTATCCTCTTGACGAATCTTTTTGATTAATTCAATTCCATCCATCTCTGGCATTTTTAAGTCTGTAATAATAATCTCAGGATGCACTTCTTCATAAATACGATAGGCTTCTTTTCCATCTTTACAAGTCGCAATGACTTCACAGTTTAATGCACTCCAATCAATCATATTCTTTAAGGTAATACGAATTAATCTTTCATCATCCGCAATTAAAACTTTATACATCCAATAAGGCTCCTTTCTCATACGGCAATACTAGCGTAACGATCGTTCCAACATGAATCTCGCTTTCAATTGTCATGGAATATTGATCTCCATACATCAATCGGATACGATCTTCAATATTTTTAATACCAATTCCACTTAACTTATTATGACTATGATTCGCATCACAGCGTTTAAAGCCTCTACCATTATCACCAATTTCAATTCGAAGACAACCCTCTACTCGTTGTGCTCGAATCGTTAAAATCTGATTTTCTTTGTCTTCTTCAAACGCATGAAGAATACTATTTTCAACAATTGGCTGTAAGATGAATTTCATAATCTTACAATCTTTCACATCGTCATCAATGTTATAAACCGTCTCAAATAAATTCCCAAAACGTAGTTTTTGAATAACAATGTAATTTTTCACATTCTCAATTTCTTCTTCCACACGCACATATTCTTTGCTATCCACAATCGTATTACGCAATAGTTTCGATAATGCACTCACACCCTCACTCAATGGCTTATCATCATTTAAGATGGCAAGTGAGTGTAAGGTATTTAAGGTGTTGAATAAGAAGTGTGGATTGATTTGTGCTTGTAGCAATTGTAATTGTGTCTCTCTTTTTTGTTCTTGTTCTAATTGCACTTTTGCTACTAATTCTTCTACACGATTTAATAGCTCATTAAAGTTTACACTCAACTCATGAATTTCATCATTGCCATGATCCACAACCTGATATTTCGTCAAGTCAGACTTTCCTGCTTTACGCATAGAACTTAAAATATTTGAGATTGGATCATAAATACTATGATAGACAATGGTTGATAACAAGGCTTCTAGAATCAAGATGAATACTCCATACAAAAACAACATATTTCTTGTACTATGGGCTTCTTGTAGAATGTACTCACTACTAACTAGATTGACCACTCGCCAATCAACACCCTCAATTGGTTTACTCTTATAAAAATAAGACTTTCCATTGACTTCAATATATTTCTCATTTTCTACAAGTTTGCTACCTTTATCAAAATACGCTTCTCCAAACACGAATTGATTTTCATGATCCACGACGATCATCATATTCGATTTATTTGAGATGCTACTAAAGGATGGACTAAGTTCTTCTTCTAAGAAGCGTTGACAAATATACCCCTTGATTCCTTCTTGATCTTGTATGCGATGAATCAAATAAATTCCTTCTTGATTCTTTACATACTTCCATGAAAGATCAGACTTCATCTCAAGCTTTAATCCTTTTGATTCCATTTCTATATTTCGATTAAATACAACTTTATTATTCATATCGACAATACAGAAATCACCTAAGTTTTTATTTAATTTTGAATACACTTCAAATTCTTTTTTAACTTGTTTGCTAGGATTTTCTAATAACTCATAAACAATCTCTTGATCCGCAAAATCCATCAACTGATTTTCTAAGCGTCGCATATTTAAATGCAGCACTTCTTCCATCGAATGCACGGAGTTTTCTGATACTTCCTCATTCTTCTCCATGATCATATTCATACTAAAATCATAGTATAAGATAAAACATACAAGCATTAATAGAAGTGGCAAAATCATGAAACCAAACAACAAGCGTTTTCGAATAGAGACTGATCGTAATATGTGACGAATTCGTTTCATACCCATACTCTATAGTCCATTAAACAGGGAGATGTTTAATAAAAAATTTGCTACAAGATAGCCTAAACCAAGGGATAACAAAAGCAATAAACATTGTACTTTCCCAGGTTTTCTCACATCACAAAAACGATCAAATTTCACAGCGCTCAATGCCCAAAAACTTGCTGCGAAACAACAAAGATAAACGCTAAATGTCACAACAAAATAATGCATATGTCTCATCCTTCTTTCTATAACCTGCAAACATCAATACTTATATTTTACTATACTCCTAGCATTATGAAAAGCATTCCTACCACAAAAAGAAAACCTGCCATTAAATGACAGGTTTATAGTCTTTGTTGAAGTAAATACTAGAACTTGATAGGATCAATAGGAATAATAATCCTGTTTGAATCCAGAAGATGGTATAGTCTAATAATCCATGAATTAAAACCGTTAAGATAAAGCCAGTGATCAAGGCACATAGGCGAATATCTAAGTTTCTAGTATATAAGCGAATCACTTCTTTGACATTGCTTACAATATAGACACCAAAGATGATCACACCAACAAGTCCATGACTTAGTAAAGGATCAAGGAAGACGTTGTGTGCATGTTGCGTTGGATGTCCATGATAAGCTTCATAGATATGCATGTATGTCAGTGGTCCTTCTCCAAACAATGGATGTGCTTTGATGCCTTTTAAAGCAACCACCCAAATCTTTGTACGCTTGAAGAAATCTTCCACGATCATCATACGTTGAAACAACGATGGGAAACAGAAAAGTGTTAACCCACCAGCTCCCATTGCACCAAATGCGAGTGCTAAGTATCCATAGCGTCTTGTCATAAAGAACATCAATGGAACTGTTAATAAGAAAGGAATCCATGCGGTACGACAACCTGTTAAGTAAAGCATCAACATGTTTCCTAAAATAATTCCAACATATATAAGCGCATGTTTGAATACATGGGTATTCGTAATTTTATAAATGCAGATTAGAATAATAAATTCTAGCATCATTGCATAATAATTCGCATTGAAGAATCCAACATGAACACGATCATCAGGTCGACTGTTGACTTGAAAACTCCACACCGGAAAGTCCATTCGTTGCGCAATCTCAACATATTCAAGAAAGCCAAAGACAACGCAAACACAAGACATCACACAGCAAGTGTTCAATAAAAACTCAAAGAATGGCTTGGTAATGACAGTACGGAAGAAAAATACAAAGAATAGTAATAATAACATTCCAATACTACATAACAATCCTACATAGTTTTGATAAAGCAACGATACGACCATCGCAAGGATGCAAAATCCAATCGCAAACTTTGATTGAGGTACTTGTTTAATAGCTGGTACTAGTTTCTTTTGAGCAGCAAGATAAATCAATGCAGCGATTAATACAATCGCAGTGATATAAAATGGCAAAAAGATCGAAGCAACAACGAGGAAAATCACTTGTTCATCTTTTGTCATTTTAGAAAATACTTCTCTAATTTTTTCCATGACGAATTAATATTCCTTATTGTAAATTTCTCAACTCTGTTTCAATATCGTCGATTTGTTGTTCTAATGTCGCAATTGTTGATTTATAATCTTTTACTGATGCTGTAGCAGAATTAATCTTATCTTTGATTTCTTTGCTTTGATTGTGGTAGTTTGTATTCAATACACTTGCTTCTTCTGATAAACGATTAAATTCACTAACAGCTGCATCATGACGAGCAACAGCTTCATCATATTCAAATTGTTTTTCCGCTTTTCCTGCTTCATCTAAAGCATCATATGCAGCTTTGATTTCTTTATATGCTTGATCAGCTTCTTTATATTCCCCATTTAAGAAAGTTTCGACTGCTTTATTTGCTTCTTTTGATTTTGCTAATAAATCTTTATCTAATGCTTTTTGTTCTGCTTGTGCATCTTCTAAATCTTTTTTAGCATTTGATAAGCGTTCTTCTGCTTTTGTCTTTTCAACAAGATATGTTTCTTTTTGTTTTGTCAAAGCTGAAATCTTTGCTGCAATATCTTGTGATTGATGTTTATCAGAAGAATCATCTTCATTTTTATCTTCATCTTTTTTATCATCTTTATTTGTTACATCTGTAACTTTATCATCTGGTTTTTTATGGTTATCTTTACCCATAAATTTAGAAATACCAAAGATGATTCCACCAATGATCAATAAGGCGATGATACCAATGATCACACCAGTGATAATCTTATTCTTTTGTTCATTCTTTTTCTTGTCTTCAAGAGTTTCTTCTTCAGAAGCTTCATCTTCATCTTCTTCTAATTCTTCCTCTTCTACTTCTTCTAATTCTTCATCTTCGATTTCTTCTTCATCTTCATCGATGATCACATCATCGCTTTCTTCTTCAATTGCATGAAGTGGACGAACAATTGTTTTACCCAATTCATCTTCATCCATTGTATTTGCTTCTGAGCGATAAGAGTTCTTTTTGCCATTCATGATAACTAGTGTTTCTTCTAGATTAGCACCACGACTTGCAACCATTGTCTTCTCTACATCATCCGCAACAATATTCGTCATAGATGATTCTTGTTTCGTATCCGTTTGTCCTTTAGATGGTGTTACTTCCACTTGAACTTGTTCTTCTTTTTGCTTTTTCATTTCACTAATTTTACGGCGTAATTCTTCATCACTACCATAGTCATTAATTAGATCTTTTAAATCCGCATCATCGGAATGCACATTTTTGTTATCGTTCATAATATCCTCCATTACGGTTATTTCTTATTTTGTAAAAAGGTATAAGTCAAAAATGCCGACTTATACCCCTATTATAGCACCTAATTTTTAAAACAGTGCAAGTATTTATTAATTTTATATTACTATTCTTGACTTCCATTACGTACCATCTTGATTTCATCAAATGGGAAAATGACATAAACATCTTTACCAATAATCTCATTTTCCTTAAATGGTCCTGCTTCCCTAGAGTCTAATGATACAATTCGATTATCTCCCATCAAGAAATATTCATCTTCTTTTAGTGTCACTGGTCCAAAATCATATGTGAACTGTTTTCCACCATTGCGTACAGACTTCACATATTCAGTATCTAAGTATGGTTCCGCTAATGGTTGATCATTGATATATACAACATCATCTTTGGCATAAATGACATCTCCAGGTAAACCAATCACTCGTTTCACCCAGTTTTCATCTGTATCTTTATTGTGCGCAATGACAACATCTTGTCGATGGATGCCATCATGTTTTACTAAAAATACATTCATAAAACCAACTTCTTCATCTTGTAACGTAGGATACATACTATCTCCTTCTACTTTTACAGGATTGACTAAGAAATGATTGATGAATAAGACAAGCACAAGACAAATAAGAAATGTTCTTGCCAAGTCAAATAACTCATACTTCCATCCACTCTTTGGTTTCTTTTCTTCTTTATGTTCTTCTTTGTGATCATCATCTAAGATGACTGCTTCAAATTCACATTCTTCGCTTCCTTCATCTGTAGGCTCCATGATTTCTTTTTCTTCCATAAAAAAACTCCTTCCAGTTGCTTTTTATTATATCACTACTTCCCTACATTTTTCTATGTTCACATAATTTTTTTAGATATTCACATAGAATGTTTTTTCACTAATATATAAAAAAGTTCTCTTGGATAAGAGAACTCTTTGTATTAATTGTTGTACACGCGAATACGGTTGATTGCTTTCGCTAATGAAATTTCCGCACGCTGGATATTGGTACGACTGTCTTTCTTTTTCAATCGTTCCTCTGCACGTTTCTTTGCTTTTTCCGCACGCTGGATATCAATTTCTTCACGTCCTTCAATTGCATCAGTAAGAATACGCATTTCATTGTTGTTGAATTGTAACAATCCTCCAGCTAATGCATAGTCTTTCTTTTCACCATTTTCACTTAATGTGCATTTGCAAGTTTTTAACATTGCCACAATTGGCATGTGATCCGTTAAAATTGTTGTTTCACCTTCTACTGTTGTGACATGAACAGATTCCACTACTCCTTCTTTGTATAAACCAATCGGAGTGATGATTTTCAAACTAATCATAGTGAATTAGCCTTCCATTGCTTTTGCTTTTTCAACAACATCTTCAATAGTAGAGGCAAACATGAATGCTTGTTCTGGTAAGTGGTCATATTTACCAGCTAACAATTCTTTAAAGCTACGTACAGTATCTTCTTTTGATACGTAGCATCCTTTGATTCCAGAGAATACTTCGGCAACGTTAAATGGTTGAGATAAGAAGTTACGAACACGACGAGCGCGGTTAACGATGACTTTATCTTCTTCACTTAATTCGTCCATACCTAAGATGGCGATGATGTCTTGTAATTCTTTGTAACGTTGTAAGATTTGTTGAACACCACGAGCTACTTCATAATGTTCTTCTCCAACTACTAATGGATCAAGGATTCTTGAACTTGATTCAAGTGGGTCAACAGCTGGGTAAATACCTAACGCTGCGATATCACGATCAAGTACTGTTTTTGCGTCTAAGTGTGTAAACGCAGTCGCAGGAGCTGGGTCAGTTAAGTCATCGGCTGGTACATAAATAGCTTGTACAGACGTGATAGATCCATCTTTTGTTGATGTGATACGTTCTTGTAATTGTCCCATTTCTGTAGCCAATGTTGGCTGATATCCTACGGCACTAGGCATACGTCCAAGTAAGGCACTTACTTCTGATCCTGCCTGAGTGAAACGGAAGATATTATCGATGAATAATAACACGTCTTGGTGTTGTTGATCACGGAAGTATTCAGCCATAGTAAGTCCAGTTAAACCTACACGCATTCTTGCTCCTGGTGATTCATTCATCTGACCATAAACTAATACCGTTTTGTCTAAGACTCCACTGTCTTTCATTTCATGGTACATATCATTTCCTTCACGAGTACGTTCTCCAACACCTGTAACAACAGATTTACCACCATGTTCTTTTGCGATGTTGTGAATTAACTCTTGAATCAATACGGTTTTACCTACTCCGGCACCACCGAATAAACCGATTTTACCACCCTTTGAATATGGGCAAAGTAAGTCGATTACTTTAATACCAGTTTCTAACATTTCAGCAGATGTTTGCTGTTCATCAAAACTTGGTGCTTTACGATGGATTGGCATATAGTTATTTGTTTTAACATCACCTAATCCGTCGATTTCACGTCCTAAAACGTTAAACATTCTTCCTAAGATTTCGTCTCCAACTGGAACTTGAATTGGTGCACCTGTATCAATGGCATCCATTCCACGAACCAATCCATCTGTACTTCCCATGGCAATACAACGGACACGTTCGTCTCCAGTATGCTGTGCCACTTCGACAATCAAAGAGTCTTGATCTTTCAAAGGAATTTCGATTGCGCTTAACAGTTGAGGAAGTTCTCCGTTTTCAAAAGCAACGTCAACGACCGGACCGATGACTTGCACAATTTTACCTACATTTTTACTCATCAACTATTCACTCCTTCCATTGCGTTGACACCGCCGACAATTTCTGTAATTTCCTGGGTAATAGCGGCCTGTCTAGCCTGGTTAAATTGTAATTCTAATGTTTCTTTGATCTCTTCTGCATTGTCCGTTGCACTTTCCATCGCCATACGACGACTTGCTTGCTCACTTGTCTTTGTCTCTAAGAAATGGCTATAAAGCAAAGAGCGAACATACATCGGAATCAATGTATCTAAGATCTGATCACCAGCTGGTTCAAAGATGGTTAAAGCACTTGCTTGCGCTTTTTTGTGTTCTTCTTTCTTCACTGGTAAAAGGGTTGTTAATTGTGGTTCAAAACTCACAGAATTAACGAAATGTGTATATAAAATACGAATTTCTGATATTTCTTTATTTCGATATAATTCTAAAGCTTCATCTGCAATAGTTACAAGCTCACTGTAACAATCGTCTTCAAAATCAGTTTCCTTTTTAATTACATGAAGTGGCTTGTTATGACACCAGTTGACACCACGGCTACCGATCATCACAAAATCACCATCATCACCAATTTCATTCAACAACATACGGAAGATATTTGCATTGTATCCTCCACACAATCCCATATCACTAGTAAAAACGATGGTTAATGGTTTTGCATTTGTATTCTTTGTCAAATAAGGATGATTTGAATGTTCAATAGAAGATAAGATCTCTTGCACAGTTTCTTTTAAGTAATGTGCATATTCACGATTTTCTTCCATGTACTGTTTTTGTTTTTTCAGTTTACTAGTAGCTACTAGCTGCATCGCTTTGGTAATCTTTTTTGTTGATTCAACAGAACGAATACGCGCTTTAATCTCTAGTTTTCCTGCTGCCATAAACTAACCTTCTATCTGGTTTTTAAAGACTGTTTCAAAAGCAGTTAATGCTTCTTTAATACGAGCGCTTAATGCATCATCAAGTTTTTCCGTTCTAGCGATTTCATCGATGATATCGGCATGTTCACGTTCCATATATTTCAACATTTCTTTTTCATAAACTTTAACCTGATCAACACTGACTGGTTTTAAGAATTTATGTTTAGCGGCAAATAAAGATAATACCTGGTGTGTTACTGGCATTGGTTCATATTGATTTTGAATCAATAATTTTGTTAAACGCTCACCATGTGCTAATGTTTCTGTAGTAGCAGCATCTAAGTCACTACCGAATTTCGCAAAGGCTTGCATTTCACGGAATTGTGCTAACTCTAATTTTAAGCTTCCACTTACTTGTTTCATCGCTTTGATTTGGGCTGCACTACCTACACGTGATACAGATAAACCACTATCTACGGCAGGTCTTACACCACTGTTGAACAATTCTGTCTGTAAGAAGATTTGTCCATCAGTGATAGAAATAACATTTGTAGGAATATATGCTGAGATATCTCCTGCTTGTGTTTCAATGATTGGTAAAGCAGTTAAACTTCCTGCTCCTAATTCATCATTTAATTTCGCAGCACGTTCTAATAAACGACTATGTAAATAGAAGACATCACCAGGGTATGCTTCACGTCCAGGTGGACGTTTTAATAGTAAAGACATTGTACGATAAGCTACCGCATGTTTACTCAAGTCATCATAGATGATTAATACATCGTCCCCATTTTCCATCCATTCTTCACCAATTGCACATCCTGCATATGGTGCGATGTATTGTAATGGAGCTGGTTCACTTGCTGTAGAAGATACGATAGTTGTATATTCCATAGCGCCATGACTTCTTAATTTTTCTACGATTTGTGCAACTGTACTTGCTTTTTGTCCAATCGCAACATAAATACATTTAACATTTTTATCTTTCTGATTAATGATCGTATCGATGGCAATTGCAGTTTTACCTGTTTGTCTATCACCGATGATCAACTCACGTTGTCCTTTTCCAATTGGGATCATAGAGTCAATGACTTTTAATCCTGTTTGGATTGGTTGGTGTACACTCTTACGAGTCATAACACCAGGTGCTACACGTTCTACTGGTCTAAATTTATCACTAACGATTGGTGCTTTTCCATCAATTGCTTGACCTAAGGCGTTTACAACACGTCCAAGCATCATATCACCAACAGGAACTTCTACGATTTTTCCTGTACGTTTTACTTCGTCTCCCTCTTTGATTCCTTTGTCTTCACCTAATAATACGGCTCCAACATGTTCTTCTTCAAGGTTTAATACCATTCCATATACATCATGTGGGAATAGTAATAACTCTCCAGACATCGCATTTTTAAGACCATGAACAAGTGAAATACCGTCACCAATTGTGATTACTGTACCAGTTTCTCCAACTTCAAGTTCATCATCATAACGACGGATCTGTTCTTTAATCAGTTTGCTAATTTCTTCTGGTTTCAAACTCACCACATTCACCTCGCTTGCTTAGTTAAATTCAGATGATAATACACTGCGTTTTAGACGTTGTAGTCTTCCATACGCGCTATTATCAATGATCTGATCGTTGATTTTAATGCGAATACCAGCAATTAAATCTTCATCTACTGCTAATACGAAATCAACTTTTTTATTTAATTTTGTTTCTAATTTATCCTGTAGTTTTTGCACATCTGCATCCGATAATGGTTTTGCACTTGTGACATAAACAACTTGGATATTATGAAACTTGTTGTATGCTTTTTTAAATTCGTGACGAATTTCAGCAATCTTTGAAAAACGTCCTTTATCAATCAATAATTTTAAGAAATTTAATAACATATGATCAATGGATTTACCAAATACTGCTTCAATCATTGCTTTCTTTTCTTCTTTACTGATTTTTGGATGTGCCATGACAGCTGCAAATTTATCATCTTGTTTTACACTATCCGTCACAAGATCTAATTGTTCTTTAAACAAGTCTAATTTTTGATCTTCTTGTGCTAATGCAAATAATGCATCAGAGTAGTTTTTACTGACTATGCCTGCCATGAATCATCACCTGCATGTTCAATAAATTCATCCACATACTTCTGCTGTTGTTGATCATCGATTTCTTTTTCAATGATCTTACCAGCTGCAACAAATGCAACGTCTGCAATTGTTTGCTTCATTTCTTTCTGTGCTTGAACTTTTTCGCGTTCTATATCCTGCATCGCTTTTGTTTTCAATCCATCCGCTTCCACTCTTGCTTTATCTAAAATTTCTTTCTTTTCAGCTGCAGCATTGCGTTTTGCGGTTTCTAGAATTTCATGAGCTTCGCCTTTGACATTCGCCATTTGCGTTTCATACTGTACTTTATATTCTTCACCATCAATGCGAGCTTGTTTTCCAGCATTGATATCTTGTGCGATTGCTTCTTGACGTTTATCTAAGAAGTCTACGATGACATCCCAGAAATAGTGTTTCGCAATCAAACAAATAATTAGAGTAGAAATACAGACAAGAGCCATATCCACAGGGTTTATTCGCAGGTAATTAGTAATATCGATATTCATCTGCTAATCCTCCTTATGGTTGTTGTTGTATGACTAAGCTTTTAAGAAAATTAATAATAATGCAACGATTAATGCATAGATACCAGTTGTTTCGGCCATGGCGATACCTAATACCATGATAGAACGGATTTTGCTTACTGCTTCTGGATTACGACCAACTGCTTCTGCACCTTTACTAGCTGCAATACCCTGACCAATACCAGGACCTAAACCAGCGATCATTGCAATACCAGCACCTAATAGTGCCATACCTTGTACGAAAAATTCATTAAATTCTGCCATTTTAAATTCCTCCTGTTAAATTTTTCTTTATTTATTACATTTACTCTTCTGATGCATATGATTCACCTAGGAAGAAACTTGCTAGAGTGAAGAATATGTAGGTCTGAATCAAACCTGAGAAGATATCGAAATACGCATGTAAAAACGGTGTAAATGACAATCCTAAAATACCAATTGGCATTAATGATTGCATCAATGAATAAACCAAACCAGTGATGATGGTACCTGCTAACAAGTTACCAAACAAACGAAGTGATAAGGATACTGGCAATGCCAAATCACCTAAGATGTTCAATGGTAAGAATAAGATGAAAGGATCTGCAAGCTCCTTGTAACGACCAATGACACCTTTTTCTTTCAATCCATTGATTTGAATCAATAGAAACATCATTACCGCTAATGTCACATTGACACTAAGATTTGATGTTGGAGGCTGTAATCCGATTAAACCTAACAGATTACTTGGAGCCATCATAAAGATTAATGTACCAAAGAATGGTAGATAGAATTTTGTATGTGATTGCAAGTTATCAGAAATGATACCTGTACCTAATTTTGCTAGGCTTTCACATACAAGCACAAAACCTTTGGGTGGTTTCGTTGGATCTGCTTTCTTGATCTTATTTCCAGCAACGATGAAGAAGATCGATAAGATCACACATAGAAGCAGCCAGTTTACAATGGATGGATGGATATCAATGCTCATATCTCCAATCCGAATTACGAATTCCACGAATCAGTCCTCCTTTCTGTGCAATACTACATAAATCAAAATTGCCCCTTTGTGAAGCAAGAACCCCACTAAAAGAGCTGCAATATGAACTCCTTTATAAGCTGCAATCGCAAAGATTGATGCATAGATCAAATAGCGCGTAACATAGCTTGCAGTTCCTTTACGCTTTGGATTGCCATACAGCTCAATTCGATTGCTCATATTGATAATCATGGAAAATCCAATGATACCAGTCAGGGCACCAAGAATGATCCCCATCCCAATTTCTTGGAATCGTCCATGAAAGAAAACCACTGAAAGACCACTGCAGACCAGGGCTAATGCAAGAGTCAAACGACGAATTTCTTTTCCCATTACTGAAACTTCATCCATCCTTTTCATCCCAACCTTTCATTAAAAGATAAAAATTTGCTCCAATCACATACGCCAAGAACAGCAAGAGCACAATTGGCGTCGTATGCAGTTTTTTATCAAGCCATACACCTAACACAACGGCTAGGATACAGCCAAGTAAAAATGTCATCATAAAGCGTAGCGCTTTATAATATTCTTTCATGTTATTTTGTACCGAAAATACGGTCTCCAGCATCTCCTAAACCTGGTACGATATATCCATGTTCATTTAGTTTTTCATCTAAAGATGCAAGATAAATATCAACATCAGGATGTGCTTCTTCCACTGCACGAACACCTTCTGGTGCACCAACGATACATACTAGACGGATGTTTTTTGCACCTTGTCTTTTTACCATATCGATAGCTGCAATTGCACTACCACCAGTCGCAAGCATTGGATCCACAATCATCACGATGGAATCTTTCACTTGTTTTGGATATTTTTCAAAATATGTGTGAGGTTCTAATGTTTCTTCATCACGATATAAACCAATATGTGCAATTTTCACTGTTGGAATCAAATTACAGATTCCGTTTACCATACCTAATCCGGCACGTAAAATAGGAACTAATACGATTTCTTTCGCCAATTCACCAGTTGTCATATGGGCAACAGGTGTATTGATTTCTACTTCCTGTAAAGGAAAATCACGAGAGATTTCATAAGCCATTAAACCAGCAATTTCATCTAGGTTTTGACGGAAATCTTTTGTTCCTGTTTCTTGTTTACGCATTTGTGTTAATTTATGCGTAATCATTGGATGCTCTAAAACTTTTAACATAGATCGTTCTCCTTACTTTTTTATGCGCAACTACCTTAACATACGTTGGCATACTATGTAAGCATACAATTCTTAGGAATTGTCTAAATATGCTTACGTTATTGTTATTATATCATGGAACCCCATTTTTTTAACTTTTTTATCTGTTTTTTTTATCACATTATTTACCATTTTTGCATCTTTTTCTAGTTAAAAAATAAAATGCCTTAAGCTTTATTTAAGGCATTTTTCGAACATCATTTTTCTTCATTTGGCAAAGGAAAAATGCTTGTTAAAGCATGCACGCTTTCCCTTGTTTTCTTGCGCACATCTTCATCATCCGCATGCTTTAACACGTCTGCAATCATATGTGCAACTTGCTTGAATTCTGCTTCTTTAAATCCTCTTGTCGTCATGGCCGCACTACCTAGACGAATGCCACTTGTCACGAATGGTTTTTCTTGATCAAAAGGAATGGTATTCTTATTACAAGTGATCCCCACTTCATCTAATAAGCGTTCTGCTTCCTTGCCACTCATACCAATGCTTTGCTTCACATCAACTAAGAGTAAGTGATTATCCGTTCCATTGCTGACAATGCGAAAACCTTCTTCTTGAAGCACATCACACATCGCTTTTGTATTGGCAATCACTTGTTTAGCATAGTCGACAAAGCTTGGTTGCATCGCTTCATAAAGACAGACTGCTTTCGCGGCAATGATGTGCATCAATGGACCACCTTGCATGCCTGGGAATACTTTTTTATCTAATAATGGGGCATATTTTTCTTTGCATAAAATCATACCACCTCTTGGTCCTCTTAGTGTTTTATGCGTTGTCGTTGTGACAAAGTCTGCATAAGGTACAGGACTTGGATGTAGTTTTGCTGCAACGAGCCCTGCAATATGAGCCATATCCACCATCAAGTAAGCACCGACTTCATCCGCAATGGCACGAAACTTTTCAAAGTCGATGATGCGTGAATAGGCACTTGCGCCTGCTACGATTAATTTAGGTTTATATTGTAAAGCTTTTGCTCTGACTTCTTCATAGTCAATTTGTTCTGTTTTTGGATCCACGCCATAGTCCACGAATTGATACAAGGTTCCACTAAAGTTTAGAGGATGCCCATGTGTTAAATGACCACCAGCTGTTAGATTCATTCCTAATACCGTATCTCCTGGTTCAAGCACAGCCATGTAAACACCCATATTCGCTTGTGAACCACTATGTGGTTGTACATTGGCATGTTCTGCCCCAAACAGTTCTTTGGCACGTGTACGTGCTAACTCTTCAACTTCATCCACATACTCACAACCACCATAATAGCGTTTGGATGGATAACCCTCTGCATATTTATTGGTCAGGATGCTTCCTGCTGCTTCTAATACATCTTTTGAGACATAGTTTTCAGAAGCGATTAATTCAATATTATTCCATTGACGATTGCGCTCTTTGGCAATCGCATCCATAATTTGTTGATCTTTCATCGTCATAACCTCCAAGTACTTGTATTGTAACAAGTGTTCTAAGAATGCGCATCTTCCTTGCCCTGAAAGCTTTTTGAAAAGTACTTTCGAATCACAAAGATGACACAAACCGCAAGGACACCAATGAGATTTTCCATCGCGCTATCATGGGATAAAATAATTTGCCTTGCCACTGCATAAAGCACCACTTCTAAGACGGATTCTGGTGTATGAAGCAATAACATCTTCACAAACTCAATCGCTACCACAATGGATAAAATCGTACTTAGAAATGATTCTAGCTGAAAGGTTTGATTCACCATTGCCTGCATGCCAAAAAAGGCAACAGAGCAAATTGCTACCACAATACCAACAATCAAACATAGGGCGATGATAAACTCTAGTAGATTGACAAAGGGTAAGACATACTGCTTATAATTTTTCATGCTTGTCACTCCTTTAAAAAAATGGAGTGTATGCTTCATACACTCCATATCTTCGATTCAATGATCACTTCTTATTTTTCTAATGCCATTAATTTGTTAATACGACGTTGGTGTCTTTCATCATTTGAAAAATCTGTATTTACCCAAACACGAACGATTTCTTTCATTAATTCAACACCTAAAATACGTTGACCCATTGCTAAAACGTTAGAGTCGTTATGTTCTCTTGTTAATTTAGCACTCACTGGATCGTTGCATAATGCACAACGAATTCCTTTGATTTTATTAGCTGTAATGCTAACACCAATTCCTGTTCCACAGATGACGATTCCACGATCGTTTTTACCATCCGCAACGCTTTGTGCAGCTGGTCCTGCATAATCAGGATAGTCAACAGAAGCTGTTGAATGACATCCGAAGTCTTCTACTTCATGTCCCATTTCAGTTAACATTTCTTTTACGATTTCTTTATATTCAAACGCTCCATGATCACATGCTACTGCAATTTTCATATTCCATTCCTCCTAGTTTACCCTTGTCTTAACGCCTTTAGTATACTATAAAGCATCTTTTATTGTAAATACTTCTTATCTTTTCTTGATGACTTCTTCAATCTGTTTTTGCGTGATGATTCCTTGACGAACAATCTTCATGTCATCCTTGCTAAGATCTACAATCGTACTTGCCATTTCACTTTGAGCACTCCCCATCACAATGGCATCCATTCGACCATCTAATTGTTCTAGCACTTCTTCTGCTGTTTTCCCAGGTTGTTCTCCACTTAAGTTTGCACTTGTCACAAGCAATGGTTTTTCACATAGATCAATCAAATGTAAGATGAAATCATCATTTGGCATACGCATCGCTACAGTATCAAATCCATTTGTGATGTAATCTGGTAAATCGCTTTGTTTTTTACAAATGATAGTCAAAGCTCCAGGCATCAATGATTTCACAATGGCTTCAATACGCGCATCGGTAATCGCAATGCTTTGAATTTGTGCAAGTGAAGAAACCATCGTTGGAATAGGTTTATTTTCCGGTCTTCCCTTACATGCCTTTAATGCTTCTAATGCTTGTTCATTTTCATAAATGATCGCTAGCCCATACACTGTATCCGTAGGAAAAGCAACGACTTTCCCTTCTTTTAAAAGAGCAGCTACTTTTTCAATATCTTTTCTTTGATAACGTTTTGTTTCCATTTATTCTTCTTCCTTGTTGATTTTCTTTTCTTCTAATACTTCAAACATCAATGCCGCATCATTCTTATTCACTTGTTTTTGAATCATCAACACTCTAACTGTTAACTCACGATGTCCAAATAACACACGAATTTCGTCGCCAACTTTTACTTCTGTGCTAGGTTTAGCAACTCTTCCATTCACATACACACGTTGTTGATCAGCTAATTCTTTTGATACTGTTCGACGTTTCAAAATACGTGCTACTTTTAAATATTTATCTAATCTCATATTCTTTAATATAAAATTCCTTTCTTTTATAACGTTATCATCTTATCATATTCAACCCTAAAAAGCATCCATAAAAAAAAGGTCGTATAAGACCTTTTAACAACTGATGACATATCGTAATGGAAACTTGTCTCCATTAATATAGCATTCACTATATTCGATTGGTTGCATCTGTTTATTATACGCTGTATTTTTCATCAATAAGGCAACACCCTCATCTTCTTGAAATAACATATGCGCATAGGTTCCTGTAACTTTTGTAAGATTGATCTTTTGATAAACATGATCATGTTGACATTGATACTCTTCTTTTAGGAGATCATATAAAGAAGTTGTATCAAAATCATAGGTTTCAATCTTTGGAAAACTTTCTTTACGTAAATATGTCTTTTCAATCAAAACAGGACTTTGATTCATATAACGTACTTTTTCTAAGACGAAGACTGCTTCCTCATCTTCTAATTGCAGCGCTTTTCTTGTGGTGTGATCTGCTTCCTGCACATAAGCATTTAACACATCCGCATGAGTACTTGCGCCTTCTGCTTCAATGGTTCTCTTCCATCCACAGACAAGATTCATCGTTGTTCTTGTATCAAAGCTTGTAACAAACGTTCCTTTTCCTTTGATACTATGAAGCATTCCTTTAAAAACTAAATCATGAATTGCACGACGCACAGTCATTCTCGTCGTATGGAATTGTTTACAAAATGCTTCTTCACTTGGAATCATACTGCCTTGTCGATAATTCCCATTGGAAATCTGCTCCTCAATATAAGTTTCGATTTCTTGATATATTGGTTTCTTCACTACCTCATCCCCCTACATCCATCATTATTGTATGTAAGCGTTCTTTTTGTCAAGCACCATTGTATACATTTGCACAAATCAAACCTAAAAAAAAGACATCTTTCTTTTCGATGTCTTCTTGCTTCATTAATAGATGCATTCTTCTAATAACGCATTCTTGTTTAAATCTAGTTCAATCTGATGATTTCCACTTGCATACAATGCCTTTAATTCTAATAAACTAGATGTATCTAATGTTTTTAAATGATTGTTTGCGCAATATAAGAGTTCTAGTGCTTCACAGTCTAAGGATAGATGATGAAGCTCATTCATCTCACAATTTAGATAACGTAGCGTTGCACTTTTCACTTCTAAACATTGCAGGCGATTATCATTACAACGTAACATTTTTAACATCGGATGATCAAGTTCTAGACTTGTTAGTTCGTTGCCAGATAAAGTAATTGTCTCTACATCTTGGAAGTATTCAATTCCTTTTAAACTGCGAATCTTTTGATCTTCCTCTAAGTAATAACCATCACAAGCAATGACTTTAATCTGCTTTAATTCTTCTTTTGTGAATTTATCTTGATTCGATCTAGGCAACGTTTTTACATATTCACGAAAACTTGGATCAGGAAAATTATGCTCATTGATCCAAACGTCTCCAACTCTTGCCTTCATCATCGGTAAAACAACTGCGGGTATCATGGACTCATATGTTACAGATTGTAACCTCTTTGCTTCTACCATGGGACATTCCTCCTGTTATTTTTTTAAAAAAAGTAGTAGGCATCTACCCACTACTTTCTATGATAGTGTTTATTTTGCTTCTTTCTTTTTATAAGTGCTAAAGCCAGTCACAAAGGCTAATAATAACATAACGCTATACATACCCATACGACTTGTATCTGAAGTTTGTGGAGTTTTTTCATCTTTCACTACTTCTTGTTTTGGATTTGTTGGTTTTGTTGTCGGTTTTTCTGTTGGCTTTGTTTCTGGTTTTACTTCTGGTTTTACTTCTGGTTTTTCTTCTTCATAATAGAATGTGAAATCATAAGATTCACTTCCATCTAATTGAAGAGAAAGAATAGCAGAATCAACATCTGCATTTAAAGATACGGTTTTCTTATCTGCATCTACTGTTAAATCATCTGCATAGTAGCCTTCATATTTAAAGAACATTTCTGAGAATTCATCAAATGTTGGAACCTTTGTATAATCAAATCCCTCTCTTACATCCATTTTGATTTCTTTTGGTGCATAATAGATTTCTTCTAATAAAGGATTTGCAGATGTATCAATATCTGTAATGTAATTACATACTGCAGATAGTGCATTTAAATTTGGATACTTAGAAATATCTAGAGTTGTTAAATCATTGTTATCGCATGCTAAACTGACTAGTTTTTTTGATGCGATATCAAGACTTGTTAAATGATTATCTGCACAATCTACAATTTCTACATTTTCACTTTTTACTTTTAATGTTGTTAATTCATTATGGAAACATAATACATGTGTTAATTTTGGATTATCTAATTCTAACGTTGTTAATTTATTTCCATATGCATGTAACTCTGTTAACTCTTTAAAAAATTCTACACCTTTTAAATCTTTAATTTTCTTTTCTTTTGGTGTAAACAAACCATCGCATACCAACACTTCAACTGCATTGCATTCTTCAAGAGATAATGTATCACTCTTATCTACATCAAATTGCTTTACACATTCGCGGAAGTTTTCATCCGGGAAATTCTCTTGGTTAATACCGACTTCGATTGTTTGATTTGCTAATACTGTTGTTGGCATCATGCTTGTAATCATCATCAATCCTAAAGCAGATGCAACTAGTTTTTTCATTCGACTCATTCTACTACCTCCTTTTATCTAATTATAAAAATGAATCTAATACCGATATGGTTTTCTCTATTCTTACAATACCACATGAATTGCGCTTTCTTGAATTATTCCTAAAAAGTAACAATTGGCATAAAAAAAGTAGCAGGCTTTTAAGGCTTGCTACTTCATGTATATTTCTTATTCAACTTCTCTGTGTTTGCATACTCCAAAAGCTGTTGCTGCAGCAATTAACAACATAGACATATAGGCTGCTACATTACTTGAATCGGATGTCTGTGGTGCTTTTTGATCTTCCGCAACAACTGGTTTCTTGGTATCTGCAGGTTTTGTCTCAGGTTTTGCTTCTGGTTTAACAATTGGTTTATCATCAGGTTTTACTTCTGGTTGATTAGGATTTTTTCCATAATAGAATGTGAATACATATCTAAAAGATCTATTTTCAAAAATCAATCGACCATAATCTTTTCCTTCATTCAAACTGATTGTTTGTTTTTCGAAGTCAATTGTTAAACCTTCACAAGTCATTTCTTGACCAAAATAATTAAACAATTCCAATGTTTCAGCGAATGAAGGTACTTTTGTATAATCAAAATTTTCTCTAACATCCATTTCATTATCTCTTGGAGCATAACAACAATCCTCTAATTCAGGATTATTGGAAGTATCGATATTCGTGATAAAGTTTCCAAATGCATATAATTCTTGTAGATTTGGATAATTAGAAATATCTAGTGATGTTAAATTATTGAATGCACAGTAAAGTTCTCCAAGCTTTTGAGAATTCACATTTAATGTAGTTAATTCATTCATAGAGCAATCCAAATGTTCTATGTTTTGGCTTGTGATTGTTAATTCTGTTAATTCATTATTATAACAATATAAATTTTCTAAGTTAGGACTTGTGACTGTCAATTTTGTTAATTCATTATTATAGCAATACAATTCTAATAAGTTTGGACTTGTGATTGTTAATTCTGTTAATTTACCTTTAAAGCAATTTATATATTTTAAGTTTGGATTATCCAACTCTAACTCAGTAATGTTATTATTGCTGATATCTAAACTACTTAATCTAACAAAATTTTCAATTCCATCTAATCTTTCGATTTTTTTGTCATCTGATAAATTTAATCCATTAATATCCATATTAGTTACATTATTGATTTCTGATTCTTCCAAAACACTATTCTTGTTTTCATCAAATGTTTTTACATATTCTCGGAAATTAACATCCGGAAAGTTTTCTTGGCTAATAGCAACATCACTTGTTTCAGTTGCTAATAGCGTTGTTGGCATCATACTTGTGACCATCATGAGTCCTAAAGCAGATGCGAGTAATGCTTTCATTGTTTTCATATCTATTCCTCCTATAAATATATTTTTATACATTTTACCACTCATTTTATACATTCTTTAATTGTTACCAAAAAGTAACAATTGGCATAAAAAAAGTAGCAGGCTTTAATAAAGGCTTGCTACTTCGTGTATATTTCTTATTCAACTTCTCTGTGTTTGCATACTCCAAAAGCTGTTGCTGCTGCAATTAACAACATAGACATATAGGCTACTACATTACTTGAATCGGATGTCTGTGGTGCTTTTTGATCTTCCACAGCTGCTGGTTTCTTTGTATCTGTAGGTTTTGTCTCAGGTTTTGCTTCCGGCTTCGTTTCTGGTTTTACTTCCGGTGTAACTTCTGGAGTAGTAGGTTTTTCTTCTGGTTTTACTTCTGGAATAATAGGTTTTTCTCCATAATAGAATGTAAATTCATCAAATACATATGTATCATCTAAAAGTATTGTAATTTTTCCGCTAGTTTTACCTTCGTTCAAACTAATCGTTTTATTTTCTCTATCCATTGTTAAATCTGTATATCGGACGATGTATTCATCAAGTACTTCATCCAAAAAATCAAAAAATCCATCGAATGTTGGAATTTTCGTATAATCGAAATTTTCTCTTACATCCATTTCATTTACTGTTGGGAAGTAAAAAATTAGTTCTAATTTTGGATTATTAGAAATATTAATTGTTTTAATATCATTTCCATATGCGATTACTCCCATTAAATTAGGATTATTGGAAATATCTAATGAACTTAAGTGATTATCCTTACAAGACAATTCCCTTAGATTTTCACTTGCAATTGATAAAGAAGTTAATTCATTATTATCACAAGACAATCCAAGTAATTCAGGATTGTTTACTTCTAATGACTGTAGATGATTATTTGCACATGATAAGTCTTTTAATTTTGCGCTTTCTACTTTTAATGATGTTAACTCATTATCATTACAGTCTAGAGTATTTAATTTTGGGTTTTTCATGTCTAATGACGTCAATTTATTACTCATGACATATAATGTTTTTAATTCTGTACTTGGAATATCAATTGATGTTAGCTGGTTATTATGAGCAAATACTCTGGTTAATTGACTACTTGTCACTTTTAGAGAGGTTAACTTATTATCATGTACCCATATAGTGTCTAGTTTTGGATTATCTAATGTTATCGTTTTGATATCGTGATTTACAATGGTTAAATATCGTAAATCTGTAAAGAATTCAATTCCTGTTAAATCTTTGATATTTTTATGTGAATCCTGTGCATTATCCCTGATGTCTTTAACTTTGCTTAGTTCCTCTGTTGAAAATGATCCATTTTGATCTAAGTCAAACGTCTTCACAAGTTCGCGGAAATCATCATCTGGGAAATTCGTTTTGTTGATTGTGACATTTTTGGTTTGATTTGCTAGTAATGTTGTAGGCATCATGCTTGTGACCATCATGAGTCCTAAAGCAGATGCGAGTAATGTTTTCATTGTTTTCATATCTGTTCCTCCTATGCGGTGTTTTATAACTAATACATTACCACTGATTTTTGATATTTTTGAATTGTTCCCAAAAAGTAACAATTTAGAAAATAAAAAAACGTGATGTTTTTACACACCACGTTCATGTTATCTTATAAGTATTTTTTTAAGTCTTCAGCTTTTGCTGTATCTTCCCATTTCACGCCTAAGTCTTCTCTACCCATGTGTCCATAAGCAGCTAATTGACGATAAATTGGTTTACGTAAATCTAATGTTTTGATGATGCTTGTTGGGCGAAGATCAAATTCTTTGTTTACGATGTTTGCAATTTCATCATCTGGTAATTTACCAGTTGAGAATGTATCAACTAAAACACTAACTGGACGAGCAACACCAATTGCATAAGCAAGTTGTACTTCGCAACGTTTCGCAAGTCCTGCAGCAACGATGTTTTTTGCAACATAACGAGCAGCATAAGCAGCACTACGGTCTACTTTCGTTGGGTCTTTTCCAGAGAATGCTCCACCACCGTGACGTCCTACTCCACCGTAAGTATCAACGATGATTTTTCTTCCTGTTAAACCACTATCTCCTTGAGGACCACCGATAACGAAGCGTCCTGTTGGATTTACATAGATTTTAGTTTCAGCATCCATTAAAGCTGGATCAACGATTTCGTCGATGACATATTTTTTAACATCTTCACGAATTTGTTCTAATGATACTGAATCAGAATGTTGAGATGAAATAACGATTGTATCCACACGTTTTGGAGTATCGTTTTCATATTCAACAGTAACTTGTGTTTTTCCATCTGGTCGTAAATAATCTAATGTTCCATTTTTACGAACAGCAGTTAGTTGTTTCGCAAGACGATGAGCTAAAGAGATTGGTAGAGGCATCAATTCTGGTGTTTCATCACAAGCATAACCAAACATCATACCTTGGTCACCTGCACCATTGTTGTCTTCGTCTGTTCCTTCTTTTGTTTCTAATGAATGGTCAACTCCCATTGCGATATCACTTGATTGTTCATCGATAGAAGTTAATACAGAACAAGTTGTTCCATCAAAACCATATTTTGCGCGGTCATAACCGATTTCTAATACAACATTACGTGCGATATTTGGAATATCTACATAACATTCTGTTGAGATTTCACCCATGATCATCACCATACCTGTTGTACAGCAAGTTTCACAAGCGACACGTGCATTTGGATCTTGTTCAATGATAGCGTCTAAGACAGCATCACTAATTTGATCACAAATTTTATCTGGATGTCCTTCTGTTACAGATTCAGAAGTAAAAAATTGTTTATTTAGCATATTTTTTCCTTTCTAAAGTTCACACTTTTGGCTCTTTTATTGTATATCATTTCATATATTGACACAAGCTATCTCAAGAAAAATAACATGTTTATGACTAAAAATACGAACTGCTTTTTTATGAATTTTCGCGAGGCTTTAATTTTTCACAACATTCTAATATTTCAATCACAGTGATCAGCCAATCTTTCTTCTTATCAAATTGTAGAGTGATCTTGCGATTGACATAACGCAATTGAATGTTTTTAGAGATGGTTGTCATCTTTTCAAAGAGTTGAACACCATCGATGGAATTTGACCAAGTTTCGGTAAAAGTCATAATGATTTTACGTTGTTGTTCTTGGAATTTTTCGACATATGGTTCATTGATTAAGATATCTAAACGTTTCTTTTCAAATAATAACTGTACGGATTTTGGTAGTTTTCCATAGTTATCAATGATTTCTTCTAGCATTTCTTTTAATTCATGTTTATTAGTGATCTTATCAATTCTTTGATATAAGGTAATCTTTTCATAGTCTTCATTGACGAATTGTTCTGGAATGTAAGCATCTAATTTCACATTTGTCTTCTTCATCTCTGGTTTGACTTCTGGTTTAATGCCTTTCTTTTCCATGATGGCAGCATTCAACATCTCAATGTACATATCAATACCAACGGTATCGATAAAGCCTGCTTGTTGAGGACCTAACATATCCCCTGCACCACGAATGGTTAAATCACGCATGGCGATTTTATAACCACTTCCTAATTGGGTGAATTCTTTGATGGATTTTAATCGTTTCATTGCAATTTCACTCAATTGACGTTGTGGTGAATACATCAAATAGGCATAGGCTAAACGATCACTTCGTCCAACGCGACCTTTGATTTGATACAACTGACTTAATCCGAAATGATCGGCTTCATCAATTAAAATCGTATTGGCATTTGGAATATCAATTCCCGTTTCAATGATGGTTGTACAAACTAACACTTGATAGTGATTGTCAGTAAACTGAAGCATGACATCTTCAATCTCATCACGATCCATCTGTCCATGGGCTACACCAATTTCAATATCTGGCAAAGCTTCTCTTAACTTATAAGCGACGTTGTAAATCTCTTTGACATTGTTATAAAGATAGAACACTTGTCCATCACGTGCAACTTCTCGTTGAATGATTTCTTTGATCATAGAGAAGTTTTTTTCAATGACATAGGTTTGTACTGGCATACGATTTAATGGTGGTGTATCGAGTTGTGATAAAGAACGAATCCCAATCAAAGACATCTGTAACGTTCTTGGAATTGGTGTTGCACTTAATGATAAAACATCAATGCTATTTTTTAATTCTTTGATCTTTTCTTTATGTTCCACTCCAAAGCGTTGTTCCTCATCGATGACTAATAAACCTAAGTCTTTAAAGATGACATCTTTGGATAGTAAGCGATGCGTTCCAATGAGAATATCAATATTGCCTTCTTTTAAATCTTGAATGATTTGTCTTTGATCCGCTGGTTTAATGAAACGGTTGATGACAACAATATTGACTGGGAAATTACGGAAACGATGAATAAATGTTTTATAGTGCTGTAAAGATAGGATGGTTGTTGGACAAAGGAAGGCAACCTGTTTATTACTACTGACTGCTTTAAACGCTGCACGAGCAGCAACTTCTGTCTTTCCAAAACCAACGTCTCCACATAATAAACGATCCATTGGTTTTTGGGATTCCATATCACGTTTGATTTCTTTGACTGCTTGATCTTGGTCTTTGGTCAATGGATATTCAAAGTCTTGTTCAAACTCTGCTTGAATCGCATCATCTTTTTCAAAGGCATAGCCGATGTTTTCATCACGATTGGCATATAAGTGAACCAAACGATCAGCAAGTTCAGCAATCTTGGCACTGACTTTTTTCTTTGTTTTTTCCCATTCATTTGTTCCAAGTTTATTAAGCTTTGGTGATGCTCCTTCTTTGGAAACAAACTTACGGATTAATTGGAATTGTTCTAATGGCACAAGCAATGCATCATCCCCTTTATAGGCGATGTGCAAGAAGTCTTTATGAATGCCATCGACTTCTTTGTTGACAATTCCTAAGTACTTTCCAATCCCATGTTGATGATGGACAACATAGTCTCCAATGTTTAATTGTTGGAAGTCATGAAGCACTTCGGCTTCTTTAAATTTATTGGCATAGCGAGAAGGTGCTTGACGTTTGTGGAATAATTCTTTACTTGTATAAACGCTGATCTTTTCATTTAAACAACTAAAGCCTTCCATCATCTTCTTCTCTAAGATAGAAATTCCCTCTTCTAATTCATCGTCTTCTTTAACCATTTTATAAGCGATGTTATGTTGATCAAGAATAGAAGTGAACTGTGGAATTTCCTTTTGTTCAAGACAAACTAACACACGATGACGAGAAGAGACATCGATGATTTCTTCAACAGTTCTTTGTAGATTGGCATCCCCTAACGTCATGCTCATGATGTTAGAAGAAATGGCTTTTTTATAGTCGACAAACATACCAAAGAACATGCATGTATGTTCTTTTATGATGCGTTCAAAGTCTTCAAAGACATGGAATTTACAAAGTCCAATTCCTTCTTGGAATAGTTCTTGAATATAAGTGATGTTTTCTTCATGAATATGACGAACACGATCTTGCACTTCTTCTTTGCTTGATACGATGATTTTTGCATCTTTCTTATAATCAAAAATCGTACTTGCTTCATCTAAAAAAGCATAATAGCGATACAAGTGATTTTCTGCTTGATGATTGGCAAGTGCATCTAAATCATCATTGATATGATCAAACAATTGTTGTGCTAAAGTATCACTTAACTTGCTCTTTTGTTTTTCATATTCCTCATTCACACGCATCGTCATCGTGGCGATTTCTTCATCGGTGAATAATAAATTGTTTGCTGGTATGATGGAAATTTCATCCATCACAGAGATGGTTCTTTGTGTTGAAATATCAAAGAAACGAATACTATCGATGATATTATCAAAGAATTCAATACGAATCGGATGTTCATAATTCATGGAATACACATCAATGATTCCACCTCTTGATGCATAACATAGAGGTTGATCCACTCTTGAAACATGAGTATAACCCGCTTCATATAAAGTCATCTTTAAAACCTCATAATCTACCTCATCATCACGTTTGATGTGGATGACATGATTCTTGAAGGTTTCAAGAGATGGTTGAAAGTGAATAGCAGCAGCAGTATTCAAGATGCAAACATAGGGATGATCATCTAATAATTTTGCCATTGTTTCCATATTCGCTGCTTTGTTTTCTGGTGATGAGGCAATTGCTTCAACACGTAAGGATTCTTCCACATTTAATAAAATAACATCATTTCCTAAGAGTGTTTCTAATCGATCATATAACTTTTGTGCATTGTATGTATTGTTTTTAACAACGAACATGCTCTTTGGTTCTAATCGATACGCTTCTGCTAGGATGAGTGCTTCTTCACTCAGTGATAAGTTTCCAAGCTCACTCTTTCCTTGAAGAATGGAAGTAACTGCTTCATTATGTTGTAACTGACGAAGAAGAATATTCATAGTATCACCTATTTTCTATTGTATTTACTCATCGTATCGATAAAGGAATGACTCACGCTATAGATAGCAGCATCTTTGGCTTCTTGTACAGCTTGCATATAGTCTTCTTTTTCATCTTTACGAATCTTTCCTAATACCCAGTCTACGACAGGAACTCTAGAATCTTTACCGATTCCTACACGAATACGATTAAATTCTTGAGTATGAAGATGATTGATGATATTTTTCATCCCATTTTGTCCACCCGCACTTCCTTTTTCACGAAGGCGAATCTTACCAACTGGTAAATCTAAATCATCATAAATCACTAAAATATCTTTTGGATCAATGTGATAAAACTTCACAGCTTCAATCACCGCTTCTCCTGAAAGGTTCATATATGTTTGTGGTTTCATCAACAACACTTGTTCACCTGCAACGCGAGTCGTTGCAACAAGTGCTTTAAATTTCTTTGTTGATATATTTTCATGTAATTCATCAGCGATTGCATCCATGACACAAAAGCCAGAATTATGTCTTGTATTTTCATATTCTTTACCTGGATTTCCAAGTCCTACGATTAATTTCATATTGTTCCTCCAAATTCTCTAATTCCCTATAAAGTTTATCATAGAACGCTTTGAATTCCTATTCTTAATCAAAAAAAGAGCCCGTATTTCTACGGACTCCATCAACTACTTATTGTACGCTATTTGCATATCACTCACACTTCCTATTTATGTTGTTTATAAGATTATTAAACAAAGTACAATCGTGTAATAAATCAGAATATAAGCATTCTGCCTTCTAGGTGTAAAAAAACCAGTGATACACACTGGCTTTTTGTAATTAGTCTTTATCTGGATTATAAACGATTTTTAAACGTCTTTGATTTCCTTCTCCTTCACTAACAGTTGAGATATGTTTCACATCTTTTAAGTGATTGTGAATTGCTTTTCTTTCATCTGCTGGCATTGGATCAAGGATTGCATCTGTTTTACTTCTTTGAACAGTTTTTGCTACTCTTGAAGCTAAAGAACAAACTTTTTGATATTTTTCTTCTTTATATCCATTGATGTCGATTAAGACACGAACTCTTTTTTTGAATTCACTCGATACTGCAGTTTTTAATACTGCATTTAATGCTTGTAATGTTTTACCATTTTTACCAATTAAGATTGCATTGTTATCAGCATCTAAGTTTACACGATAGAAATCGTTGTCTTCAAATGCTTCTACGCTTGCTTCCATACCAATATTTTTGAAGTATGTATCAAGGTAAGAAATAATGAATAAGCGAATATCATTTTTGCAATAAGCAGAAATGGTAGCTTTACTACCGATTCCTAAGAATCCACTTGATTCTTCAAGAACTGTATAAGTGATTTCTTCAGGTGTAACACCTTTATCTCTTGCTGCAATTCCTAATGCATCATCTACATTTTTTCCTGTATACGTCTTCATACTGCTTTCTCCTAGTCTTTCATGAAAAATTTGTGTACAACAATATTTTGTCCAACACGAATAATAGAACCAACTAACCAGTAGAATGACATACCAAGTGGCCAGTTAATAGCGAAGAATGCGATCATGATTGTACTCATGTACATATACATGTTCATAGAACCCATCATACCTGGTTGTTTTTTAGGTTCTGCATATTTCTTTTCTTTTACGTGTGCTTTTTGTTTACGACGTTTATCTAACCATTGAGGCATTTTGAATGATAATAATTGGAATACGATCATCAATGCAAAGATCACGATTGCTGCAACTTCTCCAGCTTTCATTCCATCCATTGGTGATTGTGCTAAGTTGATTCCAACAAAGCTTCCTGTAATAACGCTATATGCACGTAATGTTGCTTGGTACATACCTAAGATTACTGGGAATTGGATGAATGTGATTAAGATTGTTGATAATGGGTTGATCTTATATTTTGCATATAAGGCTTGCATTTCTTGTGCTTGAGCCATTTTTGAACGATCATCTGTACGTCCAGCATATTTGGCTTGAATTTTTTGTAATTCTGGTTGTAATGATTGCATACGTTGGTTAGCAACCTGTGATTTTAGTGAGAATAAGAAGATTAATAACTGGATCAAGAATGTTGCTACGATGATACCGATACCTGCATCTGTAAATGAAGCAACTAAGTTGATTAATTGAGCGATTGGATATACGATGATACCATTAAACCAACCTTCGCTGATTGCATCTTTGAATGTTGTTTTTTCAATCGTAATTAAATCTGTAGGTTTAAGATCCTTGTATTTGTCTGCTTCTTCTTTTGATTCGAATCCGACACTTTGTTTTTGAACTTGTTCTTCTTCGATTGTGATAATAGAGTTAACGAATGTTTTACCTGATTTGTCACGAGGTAATGTACATCCAGTTAAAGTAACTACTAATAATAATACGACAAGAAGCATGTTCTTTTTTTGTTTGAAAAATTTTCTCATTTCTTTCGTCTCCTCGCTTAATAGCCTGCTTTTATATTTTAACTTTTTTAACCAATCTTTCCAAGACTTTTTTGTTGTTTGCGTAATTTTCTTCATGATATTTCACACGAACAAGAATGATTGTGTCAAAATTCTCATCAAATGTAAAAATATCACGCACCATGCTTCGTACTTGACGCTTAATCTTGTTACGAACAACTGCATTTCCCATCTTTTTTCCAACGGACAATCCCACACGGGCATGATCCATTTTTCTTGGTTTAACATAAATGACAAAGGAAGGACTAGAATAAAAACGTTTATATTTCATAATTTCTGAGAATTCTCTGGTGTCTTTTACACGAAATTCTTTTTTCATATTCCTTCGCCTCCTTCCCTTTCGGGTACTACTACAAAAAAATCACCCGAAGGTGATTTTTTAAGCTGATAACACTTTTCTACCTTTGCTACGACGACGTGCTAATACTTTACGTCCTCCAACAGTAGCCATTCTGGCTCTGAATCCGTGAGTTTTCTGGTGTTTTCTTTTGCTCGGTTGATATGTTCTTTTCATTGAGAGCCACCTCACTTTCTTTTTTCTTTATACAAATTGAACATTGCGAAGAAATTATACATAAATTCGGCTTATAAGTCAATAAAAACATTGACATTCCATATTTTTTTATTTTTTTCTTTCTATATAAGAATATAGTGTGGAAAAGCAAGGTGCATAACTGTTTAAAAAGTGGAAAGATGACTGTTTTTACCCTCATTTTTACCTTTCCACTAGTTTTCCACGTGTTTTACCCAACTTATCAACGAATTTATCCCCCTCTTTTCCCCTAGTTATACACAGTGTGTGGAAAGTGTAGAAAAGTACTTATAAGCCCATGAATAAAGGCTTTTTTTATGGTGGATAATCGTGGATTAGTAAATGGATGACAAAAAGTTATCAACTTTTCCACTTTTTTTATATTTCCACATTATTTATCCACAAAGTTTTTCACGTGGATAAGTGGGGAAAAGTTTTTTTATCCCTTAAATAAAGGATTTATGCCCTATTTCCCTGTGGAAAACTTTATAATTTCCTTATTATCATAGTTTTTTTACCACAAATATAGTAAAATATGAGAGCAATTAAAGGAGTTTTCTCATGTCAAATTATACAAAAATTCAGCTAGATCAAATCTGGCAACAAACATTATCTCTGATTTACCAAACCAAACAATTTGACAATGCTACTTTTGATGTATGGTTCAAACATGGAACTGAAATCTATGATATTGATCAAGAATTAGCAACCATTACAGTTCCTTTTAAGATCAATCGCAACTTAATGATGCAAAATCTTGACTTAATTCAGTCGAATTTGTCCTTAGTATTAGATCAACCAGTCTCTGTACAGATCTTATTAGAGTCTGAAGTGAATTTAGCACAGGAAAAGACGACAAATTCAAGAAGAAATAAGATCATGTTTGAAGATAAGATTCGAAAAGACTATACATTTGATAGTTTTGTCGTAGGAAAGAACAACCGTGAAGCCTATGCCGGGGCTTTATCTGCTTGTCATTATCCTGGGGAATTCAACAACCCTTTATTTATCTTTGGTAATTCTGGTTTAGGTAAAACCCACTTGCTGCATGCAATTGGTAACTATGTCAAACAAAATCGTCCGGATGATAAAGTCTTATATATCTATAGTGAAGACTTTGTCACTTTGCTTATTGAAGCGATGAAGAGTAAAAACGTTGAAGAAGTCAAAGATATGATCACGAGTGTGGACTTTCTTTTAATCGATGATATCCAACGATTAAAACAGAGTACATCACAAGAGATTTTCTTTAATCTTTACAACAAATTAATTCGTGACAAAAAACAGATTGTCATTACTAGTGACATCCATCCAACGGAGTTAAAAGGTATCGAAAACCGCTTAATATCAAGGTTTTCAAGTGGTTTATCCGTGTCGGTTGGCTCTCCGGAATTTGAAACTGCAAAGGCCATTCTACAAAAGAAAATCGAAGGTAGAAAAGAAGATGTCGTCATTCAAGATGATGCCATTGACTACCTTGCAACGCGCTTTTCAAGTGATGTAAGAAAGCTTGAAGGATCTTTAAATGAGTTATTCTTCAAAGCGATTTTATACAATCCTGAAAAGATCGATTTAGCTTTTACACAAGAAGTGTTTAAAGAAAATCCAGTCGTGATTCAGGATGATCAACTCGATGCAAAACGCATCAAACAAACCGTATGTGAATACTATGGATTAACACAATCGCAGATTGAATCAAAATCACGTACAAAATTAATTGCGAATGCACGTCATATCGCTGTTTATCTATGCCGTGAGCATCTACAGATGCCTTATGTAAAAATTGGCTTTGAATTTGGAAATCGAGACCATTCCACAATCATGTCAAGTCATGATAAAATGAAGAAATTACTAAAAACAGATGAATCTTTCCAACAAGCCGTCATGCAAATTCAAAAGAAGCTTGGCATACTGTAGAAAACTTACACACATCTTTTAACTTTTCATCCACACTGAAATTTGTTAAAATAGACGTATGTTATGGGGTTTTTGTGAGTTTTCCACATTTTCCACATACTTATTGTTATATTATTTAAAATAAATATAGAAGGGAGTTTTACCTATGTATTTCAAAATTAGCAAAAAAGAATTTTACAATTCACTAACAACTGTTGCGCGTGCAATCTCATCTTTTTCACCATTACCAGCTTTCTCTGGTATTAAGATTGAAGCAACCATGGATCATTTGATTCTAACTGGTAGTGATTCAAATATTTCTATTCAAACAACATTAAATCAATCTGAGGATTATGTTTTAGAAATTCATGATATGGGAGCCATCGTCATCGAATCAAAATATATTCTAGAAATTGTGCGTAAGATTGATTCTGATGAAATTGAAGTAGAAACCATCGATGGAACATTGACAAAATTCTCTGGAAGTAATGCAGAGTTTAAAATCAATGGTATGTTATCAAGCGAATATCCAAACATCGATTTCGCTAAACCAAATGAATTCTTCTCATTATCAGAAGAACTATTAAAGAAAGTGATCACACAAACAATCTTTGCTACAAGTGATAAAGAACAACGTCCCGTATTGACTGGGGTAAACTTTGAATGTAAAGATCGTACATTAAATGCTGTCGCAACTGATTCTTATCGTTTAGCTGTTAAAACGATTCCATTAGAGAAAGATTTAAATTTCAATATTACAGTGCCTTCTAAATCTCTATACGAAGTATTAAAGACTTTAGTGGACGAAGGGGAAGTAGAAATTGCAGTAAATGATAAAAAAGCACAATTTATCTTAGATAATACGATTATTCAAACACGTTTGATCGATGGTGTTTATCCACAGACTAATCGTTTGATCCCATTACAATTCGATTATGAATTAACGATTGATACAACAGAATTATTAAATGCAATTGACCGTGCAAGCTTCATTAAGAACAATGGTATTTCTGTTATCAAGTTCTCATTAAGTGAACAAGAGTGTGTCATCTCAAGTAAATCTGTTGAAGTTGGATCAAGTACTGAAGTACTAAATACCGCAAGCTTTACAGGTAGTCCATTAGAGATTAGCTGCAATGGTCGTTTCGTCTTTGATGCAATCAAAGCATTGAGTGGAAGCTTAGTAAAATTTAGCTTATGTGGAGAAATGAAACCATTCATCATCCAGTCTGTCAATGACGATTCTATCCTACAATTAGTCTTACCTGTTCGTACATACGCCTAAGATTATTGATTAGAGGAAACTGCTCATGGTTTCCTCTTTTTTTCGTTTTTATAACACTTTTTATTCACTCTAAGACGTGTTTGTCTATGTTGTGTAGTATTTTATGTTACTATGAAAAAATAGCTTAGGTGTTCTAAAAATGGTATAGCGTCTATAAATGTATAAGAAATTAACTTTTCTTAGGTAAAATATTTAAAGTTTATTGCATAAAATGAATAAAAACAAAATAACAGAAAAGAAAAGTCAAAAAAGATAGCTGAACATTTCAAAAAAATAACAAAAAAGCCCTTAAATATGATATAATATTATAGAATGCGGGAGTGATTTTAACATGAATATAAAGTTAACAAGCGAGTATATTACACTAGGTCAATTATTAAAAATGGCAGACTTTATCCAAAGTGGTGGAGAAGCAAAATTCGCAGTAAAAGAATTAAAAATTTCCGTTAATAACCAAAAAGAAAATCGTCGTGGAAGAAAATTATATCCAGGTGATGTCATTGTTATTGAAGGAAAGAAAATTACTTTATCATGATGATAACCAACATTCGATTGCACCAGTTTCGTAACTATGAGAATTGTACGGTGCAATTGCAAGAGGGAATCCATCTACTTGCTGGGAAAAATGCGCAAGGAAAGACGAATTTTCTAGAAGCCCTTCTTTATCTTTCAACCACTCGTTCTCATCGAACAAATACAGATAAAGATTTGATGAAAGAAGGTTGTGATTCTTTTTTTATTCAAGGTTTGATTGAAAAAAAGAATCGTAAAGAAGATTTAAAAATAGCAGTGAATGCAAAGGGGAAAAACCTATTCATCTATGGCAATCCAGTTCATAAAGTATCAGACTTCATCGGTGCGTTTAACGCCGTGATGTTTTGCCCAGATGATTTATCTTTATTCCATGATTCACCAAGAGTGAGAAGACGTTTTGTCGACATGGAATTAAGCAAAATTAGTAAAACCTATGTTGCGACTTTATATAAAGCAACAAAACTATTAAAAGAACGAAATGCTTACTTGAAACAAGAGCATGTCGATTTGACATATTTAGATGTTTTAACTTCTTCCTTGATTGAAGAAGAAGTGATCATCATTCAACAGCGACACTATTTTCTAGAGAAGCTGCTTGAGAAATGTAATTTGTTCTATACGGAATTAGCGCGTGATGAAAGTGCCTTTCGCGTGCTTTATCAAAGCTGTATTCCATTCTCAAAAGATAAAGAAGAGATGAAACAAGCGTTGGCTAAGAAATATGAAAAACAACGTGATCGTGACCTTTATCTTAAACAGACAACATGTGGAATCCATAAAGAAGATTTTACATTTATGATCAATGACAAAGATGTATCAACCTATGCTTCGCAAGGACAAAAACGCAGTGTTTTGTTAGCATTGAAGATTGGTATGGTATATATGATTCATGATATTATTCATGACTATCCTGTTTTATTACTTGATGATGTATTTTCGGAACTAGATGCTTTTAGAAGAGAGACGCTGTTGCGCTCACTTCCAAAAGAAGTACAGATTTTCATCTCATCAACGGATACAACAGAAGCATTAAAGATTTCAAAGATTCGCAAAGTGAGTGTTTGGAATGTGGAAAACGGACAAATAAAGCGATGTTAGGAGGAGAACTATGGACGATAATCAAAGAAGAGAAATCGAAGAATTAGAAAACATCAAGGTTGATCACTCGTATACTGCGGATGATATTCAAGTACTTGAAGGTTTAGAAGCAGTTCGTAAAAGACCAGGGATGTACATTGGTTCAACGAGTGAGCGAGGTTTGCATCATTTAGTATGGGAAATCGTTGATAACTCTATTGATGAGGCCCTAGCTGGTTTTGCGACTGACATTGATATTGTAATCGAAGAAGGAAATATTATTCGTATTGAAGATAATGGACGTGGGATGCCAACTGGAATTGTAGAAAAATCAGGTATTTCAGGGGTTGAAACGATCTTTACCATTCTTCATGCTGGAGGTAAATTCGGTGGCGGTGCGTATAAGGTATCTGGTGGTCTACATGGTGTAGGTGCAAGTGTTGTTAACGCATTGAGTGAATGGCTAGAAGTTACTATTTGTCAAAATGGAAATATTTACTTTATGCGATTTGAAGATGGTGGAAAACCTTGTGGCTCTTTAAAGATTATCGGTAAAACAGAGAAACATGGTTCCATGGTTCGCTTTAAAGCAGATCCTACCATCTTTACCGAAACACAAGTGTATGATTTTGAAACATTAAACAAACGTGTTCGTCAATTAGCATTCTTAAATAAAGGAATTGCTTTAAATCTAAGTGATGAGCGTAAAGAAAATCCAAAACATATCGAATATAAATATGAAGGTGGTATTCGACAATATGTTGAATATTTAAATAAAAATAAAACAGCCCTACATGAACAAGTGGTTTATGTAGAAGGGGTGATTGATGGAATTTTAGCAGAGATTGCATTGCAGTATAATGATGGATATATCCCAAACATTTATTCATTCTGTAATAACATCAACACCATTGAAGGTGGAACACATGAAGATGGTTTCCGTCTAGCTCTGACAAGAATTATCAACAACTATGCAAGAGATAATGGCATCATTAAAAAAGATGAAAGTCTTGCAGGGGATGATGTTCGTGAAGGATTGACAGCCATCATTTCTGTAAAACATCCAGATCCTCAATATGAAGGACAGACAAAAACAAAATTAGGAAACTCTGAAGTTCGTAAAATTGTTTCTGGTATCTTAGGAGAACAATTAGAAAAATTCTTCTTAGAAAATCCAGATACAGCGAAAATCATTGTGGATAAATGTATTCTTGCAAGCAAGGCGAGAATGGCAGCGAAAAAAGCACGTGAATTAACACGTCGTAAAAATGCGTTAGAAATTACATCTCTTCCTGGTAAACTTGCAGACTGCTCAAGTCGTAATGCAGAAGAGTGTGAAATCTATATTGTCGAAGGGGATTCTGCCGGAGGTAGTGCAAAACAGGGTCGTAACTCTCGCTTCCAGGCAATCTTACCATTACGAGGTAAAATCCTAAACGTTGAAAAAGCGCGTTTACATCGTATTTTTGAAAACAACGAAATTCGCTCTATGATCACAGCCTTTGGTTGTGGTATTGGAGAAGAATTAGATATTACGAAGTTACGTTATCATAAGATCATCATCATGACCGATGCCGACGTCGATGGTGCACATATCTGTACGCTTATGTTAACATTCTTCTATCGCTTCTTACGTCCAATCATTGAAGGTGGTTATGTCTACATTGCCATGCCACCATTATTCAAAGTTCAAAAAGGACAAAGAATTGAATATGTTTATGACGAATCAAGTCGTGATGAAGTCATGGCTGAGATGGGTGATAATGTTAATATTCAACGATATAAAGGTTTAGGAGAAATGAATCCTGAACAGCTATGGGAAACAACCATGGATCCAGCTTTCCGTACATTGAAAAGAGTAAATATTAATGATGCAATGGAAGCCGATAAAGTATTTGAAATGTTGATGGGTGAAGAAGTTGGCCCTCGACGTGAATTCATACAAGAAAATGCTGTTTATGCAGAATTAGATGTTTAATTGGAGGTGTAGGAATACATGGATTTAAGCAAAGATAAATTAAAAGAGGTCGACATTTCCAAAGAAATGCGAAAATCATTCTTAGACTATTCCATGTCTGTTATTGTCGATCGTGCATTACCAGATGTACGTGATGGTTTAAAACCCGTTCATCGTCGTATCTTACATGCGATGAATGAATTAGGTATCGTTGCAAGCAAACCATTTAAGAAATCAGCGCGTATCGTTGGTGAAGTTATTGGTAAATATCACCCTCATGGTGATACCGCTGTATACGATGCTATGGTTCGTATGGCACAGAATTTTAGCTATCGCTACATGTTAGTCCAAGGTCATGGTAACTTTGGTTCTATGGACGGCGATGGAGCTGCTGCGATGCGTTATACCGAAGCAAGAATGAGCAAAATCGCAATGGAGATGTTACGAGACATCAATAAAAATACGGTTGATTTTGGACCAAACTATGATGGGGAAGAAACCGAACCAAAAGTTATGCCAGCAAGATTTCCAAACTTAATTGTCAATGGAGCGGTTGGTATTGCCGTAGGTATGGCTACCAACATTCCACCACATAATTTAACTGAAGCAATCGATGCTATTTTTGCGATTATGGATGATCCAGAAATCACAGTTTTAGAATTGATGGACAACTATATCAAAGGACCAGACTTTCCAACAGGTGGTACGATTCTTGGACGTAGTGGTATTCGTCAAGCTTATGAAACAGGACGAGGATCCATCATTACACGCAGTAAATATTATGTAGAAGAAATGGATAATGGAAAACATCGCATCATTGTGACGGAAATTCCATATCAAGTAAATAAAGCAAACTTAATTAGTAAGATTGCTGACTTAGTTCGTGACAAACAAGTCGATGGGATCACGCATCTAAATGATGAATCAAACCGTGATGGTATTCGAATTGTCATTGAACTTAGAAAAGATGTACAAGTGGAAGTTGTGATGAATCAATTATTCCGTTTAACATCTCTTCAAACATCATTTGGTGTCAATATGTTAGCATTAGTCAATGGTGCTCCAAGACAAATGGGAATCAAAGAAATGCTTCAACATTACATCGATCATCAAATTGATGTTGTTGTTCGTAGAACAAAATTCGATCTTAAAAAAGCGGAAGATCGTGCACATATCTTAGAAGGATTACGCATTGCCTTAGATCATATCGATGAAATTATCGCTCTCATTCGTGCAAGTAAAAACGATGCCGAAGCACGTGCTGGCTTAATGGAACGCTATGATTTAAGTGAAATTCAAGCAAATGCAATTCTTGAGATGCGTCTACGCCGATTAACAGGTTTAGAGAGAGATAAGATTGAGAACGAATACCAAGAATTATTACTTACAATCGCTGATTTAAAAGATATTCTTGCGAATCATTCACGTGTCATTGAAATCATCAAAGATGAATTAACAGAAGTGAAAAATCGCTTTGGTGATGAAAGACGTACAGAAATTAGTGAAGCTGACTACTCTATGGAAGATGAAGATTTAATTCCAGTGGAAGACGTTGTAATCACCATGACAACAAATGGATATATCAAACGTTTACCAATCGATACGTACCGTACACAAAACCGTGGAGGACGTGGTATCAAGGGTATGAGTATCAATGAAGATGATATCGTCGAATTATTAACAACGATGTCTACACATGATTACTTATTATTATTCACAAACTTCGGTAAAGTATACCGCATGAAAGGTTATAAGATTCCATCTGCTGGAAGAACTGCCAAAGGTTTACCAGTTGTGAACTTATTAAATCTTGATAAAGAAGAAAAAGTACGCGCATTAGTACCAGTGAAATCAGAAAGTGAATCTGAATATTTATTATTCGTTACACAAAATGGTTTAGTAAAACGTACACCAATGAGCGAATTTGATTCCATTCGTCAAAACGGTAAAATCGCAATTACATTACGTGATGGTGATGAATTGATGGGTGTGAAAGAAACAACAGGTGATGATGAAATCATCATTGCGGGATCAAATGGTAAAGCTGTGCGCTTCCATGAAGAAGGCATTCGTCCAATGGGAAGAACTGCAAGCGGAGTCAAAGGATTTAACGTCGATGGATCCATCGTTGTTGGTATGGCTACATCGAGAGATGGTACACACTTACTAGCCGTTAGTGAAAATGGTTATGGTAAACGTACTGCCATCGAAGAATATCGTCTAACAACTCGTGGGGCAAAAGGTGTTAAGACGATCAACATCACATCAAAAACTGGTGATTTAGTATCCGTAAGAGCCGTTAATGGTGATGAAGATGTTATGATTATTACCAATAAGGGTATCATCATTCGTATCGCAGTTGAAAACATCGGTATTTATAGTAGAAATACACAAGGTGTGAAACTAATTAATGTAACAGATGAAGAATCTGTCGCAAAAATTACAATCATTGAAAAAGAAGAAGAATCTCTTTCTGAAAATGAAGAAACAATTGACAATACGGATAAAGAATGATATAAAAAATAAGAAAACGAAGATAAGGATAAGTAATATTATCTTGATGCATAGAGACATAACGGCTGGTGTAAGTTATGGTTCAAATAATATGAAATCAACCTTGGAGTAAAATGATGAATCAAGTATTCATTTTCGGTAGTTCCGTTATAACTTTTAAGGATTTATAGTTCTTTTCTATAAATTAAAAAAGGGTGGCAACACGAGGTATCGTCCCTTTACGGGCAATACCTCTTTTTTATTTGCATAAGATGTCTAGGAGGAGAAAAAATTATGTTAGATATGAAATTCTTACGTGAAAACGTTGATCTTGTGAAAGAAAACTGTCATAAAAAATTCCAAGATCATAAAATTGAATTAGTTGACAAAGTTGTAGAATTAGATGTATTAAACCGTCAATTAAAACAACAAGGTGACGATTTACGTGCAAAACGTAATTCTATGAGTAAAGAAATCGGTGGCTTGATGGCAAAAGGTTTAAAAGAAGAAGCAAACCAAGTAAAAGCAAATGTTCAAGCTATGGCTGATGAAATGAAAGAAATCGAAGAAAAAGAAGCAAAAATTGCTGCAGAAATTAAAGAAATCATGATGACAATTCCAAACATCATTGATCCAAGTGTTCCAATTGGTAAAGATGACTCTGAAAACGTAGAATTACAAAAATTTGGTGAACCAGTTGTTCCTGCTTTCGATATTCCATATCATACTGATATTATGGAACGTTTCGATGGTATCGATTTAGATAGCGCAAGAAAAGTTGCAGGAAATGGTTTCTACTATTTAATGGGAGATATCGCTCGTTTACACTCAGCAATCATCTCTTACGCTAGAGACTTCATGATCAACCGTGGATTCACTTATGTAGTGCCACCATTCATGATCCGTAGCAATGTTGTAACTGGAGTTATGAGTTTTGCTGAAATGGAAGGTATGATGTATAAAATCGAAGGAGAAGACTTATACTTAATCGGTACAAGTGAACACTCAATGATTGGAAAATTCATCGACACAATTTTAGATGAAAAAGATTTACCATATACTTACACTTCTTACTCTCCATGCTTCCGTAAAGAAAAAGGAGCTCATGGTATTGAAGAACGTGGTGTATACCGTATTCACCAATTTGAAAAACAAGAAATGATCGTTGTATGTAAACCAGAAGAAAGTGCAGACTGGTTCGTTAAACTTTATACAAACACAGTTGACCTATTCAGAAGCCTAGACATTCCTGTTCGTACATTAGAATGCTGCTCTGGAGACTTAGCTGATCTTAAATGTAAATCAGTAGACGTTGAAGCTTGGTCACCAAGACAGAAAAAATATTTTGAAGTTGGTAGCTGCTCTAACTTAACAGATGCTCAAGCACGTCGTTTAGGAATTCGTGTAAAAGGACAAGATGGAAAATATTTTGCTCACACATTGAACAACACAGTAGTTGCTCCTCCTCGTATGTTAATTGCTTTCTTAGAAAACAACTTAAACGAAGATGGAAGTGTGAATGTTCCTGAAGTGTTACGTCCATACATGGGTGGAACTGAAAAATTATTACCTAAAAAATAAAATTTAAAAAATTTGAGGGAAATCACTGATTTTCCTCTTTTTTTGCATTTTTATCCTATTATTTTTGTTTCTCTTAAAAATGCAGAAAAAGCCTTAAACAAGCCATTTTTTACACTTTTTATTCATTTTTAACGCTTGTTTATTTGCATCGATATGCATAAATACGGATAATCATCCATGTCATTACATGCATATTTCACCACTTTTTCTGTTTCACGTGAAACGTATTTTATAAAAATGTGAAATTTTCATTTGAGGTTGCAAAGTCATAAAATTATGATATAATATAAAAGCTACTACAATGATATCTTCTGAATTTGGTCAGGTCGGGAACGAAGCAGCCATAAGGGAGCTCCATCATGTGTAGTAGTTTTTATTTACACAAAAAGTAGGTGATGAACATGCATGAAAAATTTATGAAGCTTGCAATCAAAGAAGCAAAAAAAGCGATGCTTAAAGATGAAGTGCCAATTGGCTGCGTCATTGTCAAAGACGACAAAGTGATTGCGAGAGGTTATAATTTAAGAGAGTCTAAACAAAACTCGATTGCACATGCAGAAATCATCGCTATTCAAAAAGCATGTAAAAAATTAGGAACATGGAGATTAGAAGATTGCACGTTATATGTAACCTTAGAACCATGCCCAATGTGCAGTGGTGCCATCCTACAATCAAGAATTAAGAATGTTGTCTATGGCGCTTATGATCCAAAAGGTGGATGCATCGATAGCTGCATGAACATGTATAAAATAAAAGGATTCAACCATTATCCAGAAACAATGGGAGGTGTTCTTGAAGAAGAATGCGCTCTATTACTCAAACAATTTTTTAAAGAAAAACGATTAAAAAAGAAAGCAAATGCTGTTCAAATTAGCGAATAGTATTTGCTTTTTGTCTATATAACCATCACGTCTTTATGGTATAATATGAAAGATAGAAAGCAGGTGAAGTATGGCATATAAAGCATTATATCGTACATATAGACCAAGCAGTTTTGATGAAGTGTATGGTCAACAACACATTGTTCAAACGTTGAAACATGCTGTTGAACAGAATAAAATTGCACATGCATATCTGTTCTGTGGACCAAGAGGGACAGGAAAAACATCCATCGCAAAGATCTTTGCGAAGACGATTAACTGTACGGGAGAACATAAACCATGCATGGCTTGTGATAACTGTTTAGCGGTTCAAGATGGTAGTCATCCGGATATTATTGAAATTGATGCCGCAAGTAATAATGGTGTAGAAGAAGTACGTAACTTAATTGAAAAAGTAAAATACGCTCCTTTAAAAGGGAAGTACAAAGTATATATCATCGATGAAGTGCACATGATGTCTACTGGCGCATTTAATGCGTTATTAAAAACGATTGAGGAACCACCAGCACATGTAATCTTTATTATGGCAACTACGGAACCACATAAAGTATTGCCTACTATTATCTCTAGATGTCAGCGATTTGACTTCACAAAGATCTCTCAAAAAGAGATTGAGAATCGCTTAAAAGACGTCTTAGAAAAAGAACATATTGCTTATGAAGAAGAAGTTGTTCGCATCATTGCACAGCTTGCGGATGGTGGAATGCGTGATGCATTATCCATTTTAGATCAATGTATTGCCTATGCACAAAACGATTTAAAGGTTCATCATATCAATGAAATCTATGGTATCACAACGATTAAAGAAAAGATTGAATTACTAGATTTGATTGCATCTAAAGATGCATCAACACTGATGAATAAGATTGATGCCTTTATTGAAAAGGGTATTGATATCAAACGATTGACTATGGATTTAGTCGACTTGTTGAAGGAAACAATTATCTTTGAATATACCAAAGATAGCAATCTTCTTACATCAATGAGTGGAGAAGAGGTCAATCATCTTCTTGATCTTCTAACAAGACAACGTCGTTTCCAAATGATTCACAGTCTAATGGAAACGTATGATAAGTATCGTAATGCTGCCAATGTTGGATCTTATTTTGAGGTCTGTGTATTGGAAATGTTAGATGATCGTGTGGTTGTGAGTGAGCCACAAGTCATGACTCAAAGCACAAAACCAGTACAACCGGTTGTGACACAAAATGTTTCACGTGAAACATTACAACCAAAACCTGAAGTGAAAAAGAATGTTTTAACACCAAAAGTACAAGAAAAACCAGTGTTAGAAGAACAAATTCACGAGAAACCAGTACTAGAAAGCTTTGAAATGGAAGATGATGGGAACTACGAAATCCCATTAGAAGGATTAGAACCACAACAAACAGAACCAGTAGAAGTAGTGAAACCAGTACAAGAAAAGAAAGCTATTCGTCCATTAGAAGATGAATATGTATTAGGACTTCTAGCTGGCGCAAACAAACCAGAGAAGAACCAAGATATCGCATGCTTCTTACGCATTGATGATATGATGATGGATATCAAATGGGCAAAATCAGGAAGTCTTTTAAAACACAGTACGATTGTTGGAAGTGGAAGAAATTACATCGTCGTCAGTGTTGATAACCAAGCAGAAGCAAATGCGATCAATGAACTTGATAGCAAAAATGAATTCTATGATTTTATTCAAGAATTACTAGGTAAGAATAAAAAAATCTTTGCGATTTCCAAAGATGCACAAAGAAGAATTATTCAAGCCTTTAAAGAAAGAATGCTTGCAGGTACATTACCACAACCAGTGGTTGTAGAGAATGTAACCATTCAAAAAGAACAAGAAAAAGAAATGACGCAAGAAGAAACCATTCTTGATTTATTTGGGAAAGACAATATCGTCGTAACGGAGGAATAAATATATGAACATGCAAAATTTATTAAAACAAGCACAAAAGATGCAAAAAGAATTAGCAAAAGTTGAAGAAGATTTAAAAGAACAAACATACGAATCTACCATGGGTGGAGGCGTAGTGAAAGTAGAAGTAACTGGAGATATGGAAGTTACTAATATTGAATTAGCAGATGCAATCATCGATGTAGAAGCAAAAGAAGATCTACAAGAAATGATCAAAGCAGCAATCAATGATGCATTAAACAAAGCAACAGCTGATAAAGAAAAGAAAATGAATGCATTAACTGGCGGAATTAAAATGCCAGGTGGATTCTAATGTATCCAAAAAAATTCGAAGCTTTAATTGAGAGTTTTCGTAAATTGCCAGGTGTTGGCTTAAAGACAGCAGAACGCTATGCCTTTCATGTCATTGAATGGAATGAAGAAACATTAGATGAAGTGATTCAAAGCTTACAAGATATCAAACATGGCCTACAGAAATGTAGTGTCTGTGGCAACTTATCAGAAGAGGAAGAGTGTGAAATCTGTAAAGATCGCAAACGCGACCATTCCATCATCTGTGTTGTACAAAGCGCAAAAGATGTCATCGCGATGGAGAAGACAAAAGAATACGAAGGTGTTTACCATGTTCTAAATGGTGTCATCTCTACATCAAAAGGAATCTTGCCAGAAGATATCAACATCGCAAGCTTATTAGAAAGAATCAATGAAGATACCAAAGAGATTATTATCGCAACCAATCCTACGGTAGAAGGAGAAACAACAGCTCTTTATCTATCGAAACTATTAGAAAACTATGATGTGGTTGTGACAAGAATTGCCCATGGCTTACCAATGGGTGGGCATTTGGATTATGCAGATGAATTGACTTTGATTAAAGCAATTGAAGGAAGAAAGAAAATGTAATAAAAATCGTGAGAAATCACGGTTTTTATTTTATTAAATGCCGATAAAATGATAAAATAATAGAAAGGGCAGGTGTTGATGAATGGCTTCGATTGCTTACATAACAGATAAAAATATGATTGAATACCATCGTGTAAATGGAAACCATACGATAAACTTTTGGAAACCAAGCACAACGAGAAAGATTCAAGATTTTCATGTTGGTGATTTCTTATTCTTTTTAGCAAAAGGAACAGAAAAAGGAATACGTAGAGAAAAGGGAATTATTGGATATGGGAAACTACAAAAGAGTTATACCTTATCTTTCTCACAAATGTGGAATCGCTATGAATATCAAAATGGTTATGCAAGCAAAGAATTATTAGAAGAAGCAATCTGCAAGGTTACAAAGAATCATAAAATTCCAGATTACTTAAACTGTTTAATTCTAGAAGACTTAGTCTTCTTCCAAGCACCTGTATACTTGAGTGAGATTGGGGTAGAAATCTCAAATAGCATCGAAAGCTATACGTATATCGATCGAAGCGATATGATGAATACTTCAAAGATTCTAGAAGTCGCACAATCGGTCGGTGTAGACTTATGGTCAAGTATGTTCCGACAAGACGATCATAACTTTCTACTAGATGCAAAAATCAGTTTCATCAATAACATCTGTGAGAAAAATATCTGTGATATTTATAGTACGCATGATATTCGAAACTTATATAAATTTAGTACGAGTGTGATGAACCATGATGAACACTATCAATTCTTAAGCAACAGCAAGATTGAATTCATGCACATACAAGATGATAAGATTATTGTCTATCTTCCTTGCATCGTCAACAGCAATGAGTTCATCAAGAAGTTTCAATGTCTACTAGGACATTACATGGTCTATCAAGCGTACTTATCAACGAGTGATTACCAATCGGATATTACACTTTGCTTACTTTTCAATCAACCACTACAAGAAGAATACCAAGCGATGCTGAAACAATTACATATTGAATATGAAGAAAGACTAGTCGAGGACTAGTTTTTTTAGCAATAAAAAAAAGACCTTTCGGTCTAGTCTTGTAAGGAAGCAAGTGCTCGCACGATTTTTGAAGAACAGTTATGCGTATAGGTTACGTTGATTGTATCTAAGATTGCTTGGAAATCATGAAGACCATCATGGTCTTTTAAATATTCATATTCGATCTCATAATCCATGTGACCATTGTATTCACTGATATCAAAGCACAACTCTGCATTACCTGTATTGATAATTGCTCTTTGTGTCTTTAACTTTGTTAGTTGTTTGAATGGACCATGGAAGTGATAACGTGCAAGAAGATTTGTAATTTCTTCATCTTCTAAACTTTCTAAAGAATTGCTTGGCACATCTTTTTCAAATTCTAATAAACCAAATTGACTACCCATTTTAAAGGTAAAGATATGACGATCATAAAGATCACGAATACGCATAGACCCTCTTGTCTTGCGTATAGCCATGTCTAATGTATCATAGTATACATTCACTTGGGTACGGAAACTTGGCTTGTTGTAGCGCTCATATAGGGCTTCAAATTGTTCCTTTGTCACAAGGACTTTATATTCTAATTCAATGTTTTTATTCATCTTCCATCACCTAAATGATATAATACAATAGAATAAGAAAATAAGGAAGTGATTTCTATGAAATATTCGACAGTGGCCAAAAAGAATAAAGTGTCATCAGAAGTAGAAGCTTATTTATGTCAAAAGCTAAATGAAGAAGGGTGGATATATGATAAACAAGATCCAGAACTTGTGATTTGCGTTGGGGGAGACGGAACCTTATTGTACGCTGTACACAAGTATCTAGATATTTTAGATCGTATTCATTTCTTAGGAATTCACACAGGAACGCTTGGTTTCTTTACCGACTATACGGGAAGTGAAGTGGATGAGTGCGTCAAAGACTTATTGACGAAGACACCAGAAGTGTATGAATCTAAACTCTTAAAGTTTCGTTTAGATAGCGACAATATCGATCGTTACGCACTCAATGAAATTCGTGTTGAAAACATCATCAAATCCCAAGTCATGGATGTATATATCGACGATGAGTTTTTTGAGACTTGTAAAGGCTCAGGGATTTGCTTGAGCACCCAAGCAGGCTCAACTGCTTATAATCGCTCTTTAAAGGGTGCTGTGATCGATAGTGGAATTTCCCTGTTACAATTGACGGAAATTACACCCATCCAACATTCCGTCCATCGATCACTTGGTGTTCCATATATTATGATGGAATCAAGAAAGGTATCGATGTATAGTGATACCTTTGATACCGCAATGTTATGCTATGACCATTTATATCTACCTTTAGAGAATGCCCATGAGATTCATTGTGAGATGTCAGATAAGAGTGTGAAGTTTGCGAGATATCGTGCATATAGTTATTTAAAACGTTTAAAGAATCTATACTAATATATAAATATATTGATATAATAAATAAAGTGTAAAAATAAATAAAAAACTATTGACGAATCACAAATATAAACTATAATAGAATCAACAGAACCCAACACGCCTCTCTTCGATGCGGACCATGTTGGGTCTTTTAATTTTAAGACACAAAAAAAGATTTCCTCGTAAGAAGAAATCTTTTTAGTCATCAGTATTACTCTTTGCTTTTAAACTAGTATTCATAATAATACCAAATGCAGCAAGATAGGATAATAAACTTGAACCACCATAAGAGATGAGTGGTAGGGTAATTCCGGTAATTGGTAACAAGCCAATCAACATGCCGATGTTTTGGACTTGTTGATAGAGTGTCATACCGAGAACACCTAAGATAATGTATTTCTCAAACATATTTTTTGTTTGTGCGGCAATACGACATAGATGGATATCTAAGCCAACGCATAATAGGACAATAAAGATCGTTCCCATCAATCCCCAAGTTTGCGAGATGACGACGAAGATTAAGTCGGTTTGCGCTTCAGGGAAAGGTGCGATAAATTGTTGTAGTCCGTATCCTTTTAAGCCTGAGCTACCAATGATACATAGGGATAAGTATTGTTGATATCCTTCGTTTTGCATATTGGATTCAGGGTCTAAAAACGATGTGATACGATCGACTTTATAGCCTAATAAATCATATAGAAATTGATAGTGGAATGCGTATAGATAAGCAAAGCCTACAACAGCTACCACAATGATGCCTACGATTAAGAAGGTCCATTCTTTATTAATACCAGAACATAAGACCATGGCTAGTAAGCTTAATGCAATGATCAATACGATTCCTGTATCTGGTTGCAATAAGATGAGAATCATTGGAGGTAATGCCCATTTCGCAATTTCTAAAAATAATTGGAAGTCCATTTCAAATGATTTGATAATGTTATTTTTGTTATGATCATCGATGACTTGCGCCGTGATGATGATCAAGACAATCTTCATAAATTCACTTGGCTGGAAGGAAAAACCTGGAAGGAAGAACCATGAAATGGCTCCATTCACATCACGACAAATAGAAATTGTCTTTCCTCCTGTCAATGTATAGACAATTCTTGCAAGGAATAAAACAATCAAACATCCAAGTAAAATCCAATAGGCGATTTTCGCGAATTGAAAGATACTATCGTTTCCAAGGTACATGATAAATCCTAAGACTATGAACCCAATGGAGAACCAAACAATTTGCTTTGTTAAGTAGTTGATCCCAGCTGCAGTCCCTATAACACCAAAGGCAGAGTAGATTGCAACAAAACTAGTGAGTGCCATCACAACTAAATAAGCTAGTAATACAAAATCGAATTTATCCGAGCTCTTGACTTTGGATAAACCTAATTTCATCCGCAACCCTCCTTCAATGTTTGTACTTAAAAGCCTGTTCTTATTATAACATGGATTTTATTTCTTATGTGAAAGTGTCTAAGAAAATTAAGAAAAGAAAGTAAATCTTTTCACTGTATTTATACCCGTAATAACGCATTTTTGATATAATATACTAACGATAGGCAGGAGAGGATTTTATGAGCAAAAGCAAAACATATACACCAATGATGAGACAATATATTGAACTAAAAGAGAAACATAAAGATGAGATCGTTTTTTATCGTTTAGGCGATTTCTACGAGATGTTTTTTGATGATGCAAAGATTTGTAGCCAAGAGTTAGATCTTGTGTTAACAGGGAAAAATGCAGGGGTAGAAGAACGTGTTCCAATGTGTGGAATTCCGCATCATGCTGCTAATGGCTACATACAGCGTTTGATTCAAAAAGGGTATAAAGTTGCGATTGTTGAACAGATGGAAAATCCTGCTACCGCAAAAGGAATTGTAAAACGTGACATCTTAAAAATTGTGACACCAGGAACCATCATGGATGAAGTCAATGATGAGAAAACAACCGTTTATATCGCTTCCTTACATGATTATCAATTTGGTTTAGCCATCTGTCTATGTGAGATGACAACGGGAGAGATGCAAGCACAGTTGGTTGATAAACAAGTCATGGCAATTCAAAAAGTATTGCTAGGAAACAATGTGGCGGAAATCGTTGTGGAATCGAAGTTTGATCATAAGATTTTAAAGATGATCAAAGACATGAACCAAATTACGATTTCTTATTGTGATGATAAACAAATCAAACTAGAATACCAACACTTGATTGCAAGTGTAGATGATGATCGTCTTCATACAGCCTTTGGTATTCTTACAAACTATTTAGATGAAACCCAAAGAAGAAGCATGGCTCATCTTCAACCAGTGGCGCAAGTCTATGAAAATGAGTTTTTACAGATGGACTATAATACCAAACAAAACTTAGAATTGACAGCAAGCATTCGCAACAATTCAAAGTCTTTAACACTATGGAGTTTCTTAGACAAATGTCGAAGTTCCATGGGTTCAAGAATGTTGAAGAAATGGATAGAATATCCTTTAGTAGATAAACAAGCCATCTATAAACGCTTGGATGCGATTGAATTCATGAATGATAACTTTATTACAAAAGATGAGTTAAAAGAACACTTGAGCTATGTCTATGATATGGAACGATTAAGTGCAAGAGTTGCTTATGGAAGTGCAAATCCAAGAGATATCTTACGCTTGATTAAAACATTAGAACATGCACCGATGATCTTTGACTTATTTAAAGATTGCACTTCTTATCACGAATTTCAAGAGATTGATACGTGTCAGGCTTTATATGATGTAATTCAAGGAGCCATCGTAGAGAATCCTCCATTGACCTTTAAAGATGGTGGAATCTTTGTAGAGGGATACAATGAAGAATTAGACCATGTGCGTGAAATTGGCAAGAATGGAAAGAATTGGATTCTTGCTTTAGAAAATAAAGAAAGAGAACGTACGGGTGTGAAATCATTGAAGATTGGATATAATCGCGTCTTTGGTTATTACATTGAAGTGACGAAGGCAAATCTTGATCAAATTAAAGAAGAGTTTGGATACATTCGTAAACAAACGCTAGTAAATGCTGAACGATTTATTACCCAGGAATTAAAAGAACAAGAAGATGCCATTGTGCATGCACAAGAGCGAAGCATTCGCTTAGAAGTCGAATTGTTTGAACACTTACTTGATCAAATTCGTGTCTACTTACCAAAACTACATGATTTATCCAATGCCTTAAGTACAATTGATGCATTATATGCCTTAGCGGAAATCTCAAGTGAAAATGGCTATACAAGACCAACCTTCCATAGTGATCATAGTGTGATGATGGAAGAGGCAAGACATCCAATCTTAGATCAAATGATGAAGAAGACACGCTATGTCTCTAACGATTTAATCTTGGATGAACAACATGATATCATGATGATCACTGGGCCAAACATGGGTGGTAAATCAACCTATATGAGACAGACAGCCCTACTTGTCATCATGGCACAAATTGGATGTTTCGTTCCAGCACGCAAAGCGGATTTACCAATCTTTGATCAAATCTTTACGCGCATTGGAGCAAGTGATGATATCATGTCTGGTCAATCAACTTTCATGGTAGAGATGATGGAAGCAAACAATGCATTAAAACATGCGACACCAAACTCGTTAATCTTATTCGATGAGATTGGACGAGGAACATCAACCTATGATGGTATGGCTTTAGCACAAGCGATGATTGAATACATCGCAACGAAGATCAAAGCAAAAACATTATTCTCGACACACTATCATGAATTGACACAGATGGCGGATAAACTAGATGGCATCGTGAATGTTCATGTGGATGTCCATGAAGAAGATGAGACAGTAACTTTCTTATATCGCGTGGTAGAAGGAAAGGCAGATAAATCCTATGGGATTAATGTTGCGCGTTTAGCACATTTACCAGATGGTGTCTTATCTCGTGCCAAAGAGATTTTAGATCATCTAGAATTATCAACCCCAACGGTAGAGGCAACATCAACCATTCAAAACGTTGTGGTAGAAAACGAGGAACATAAAGAAATCATTGCACAAATTGAAGCCATCGATATCAATAAGATGACACCGATGGAAGCCATGCAATTTGTATATGAATTAAAAAATAAATTAAAATAAATAGAAAAAGGCAGGTGTGAATATGGGAAGAATTAATCGCTTAGATCAACACTTAAGCAATATGATTGCGGCTGGAGAAGTTGTTGAAAGACCGATGGGAATCGTAAAAGAATTAGTAGAAAACTGTATGGATGCGCAAGCAAAACATATTGAAGTATCAATTATACAAGGTGGAATTGATACCATTACAATCATTGATGATGGAATTGGAATGGATCAAGAAGATGCTTCTTTAGCTTTTGAACGTCATGCGACAAGTAAATTAAAAGAAGTGGATGATCTATGGAATATCCATACGATGGGATTTCGTGGAGAAGCCCTACCTTCCATTGCGAGTGTATCCCATGTTTTATTGCGTACCAACAATGGCCAAGACTCAACACAAGTAGAAATCAACTATGGAGAATTTGTGGAATCGAAACCATGTGGAACACCAAAGGGAACGATGATCGAAGTCAAAAACTTGTTTCAAAAAACACCTGCACGTTTCAAACATCTAAAGAGTCCACAATATGAATTTTCTTTAATATCCGATGTGATTCAAAAGTTTGCCCTTGCTCATCCTGAGATTGGATTTACGCTTTCTCATGAAGGAAAGACGGTGTTTCAAACACGTGGCAATGGTAAGCTATTAGAAGTATTAATGCAGATTTATGGACGTGATTGCGCAAAGAATGCCATTGCTTTACAAGGCGAAGATTTTGACTATAAGATTCATGGTTATGTCATGCAACCAAACTTTAATCGCGCAACCAAATATTATATGTTGCTTTATATCAATGGACGTATGATTCGTAACTACCACCTACAAAAGGCAGTGACGGATGCCTATGCGCCATACTTACCAAAAGAGCGTTATCCAATCGTTGTAGTCAACATCGATATGGATGCCCAATTAGTCGATGTCAATGTACATCCAAGTAAATGGGAGATTCGCTTATCCAAACAAAAACAATTAGAAAAATTAATTTATACAACCATTTCAGAAGCACTTCAAACACAATTACAAGTGCCAAGTATCGCTACGAAAAAAGAAAACAATCCAAAAGTAGAATTACAATCTATGAGTTTTACATATGGACGTGAAAAAGAAGTAAGCAAGCTTCATGATGAAGTGAATGAAAGCTTTGTGAAGCTTGAAGAAAATCCTGTGATTGAAGATACAACATTTGCAATCAAGGAAGAGGCAAAACCCTATGTTGCACCAAAAGAAGATGTGGTAAAACAAGCGGTTGTCTATGAAAAGCCAAAAGAAGTATTCGTGATGAAAGAGGACGTTGTTGTGGAAGCACAACCCCTTGTTTCATCTGTTGAAGTAATTGAACCAGTTGAAGAAGTGAAAGAAACACCAATTGTTCAAGAGGTAAGAAAAGAAGAGCCTGTTCAAGAAGAACTAGAAACAGAGCAAGAGGAACAAGAAGACGTGATGCTAGCACGCAATTGTTGTCTACCAGAACTTAGAGTCATTGGACAATTCCACGGCTGCTATATTTTAGCAGAAGGGGATAAAGGTTTATATATTGTTGATCAACATGCTGCCCAAGAACGCTATCACTATGAAGTCATTCGTGACAAGATACTAAAAGGTGAAAATGATACACAACCACTGTTGTTACCATTGACCATTGAAACGAATGTTTCAGCAGTCACGCAATTAGCGGACTTAAATGAAGCCATGGCACAGATTGGCATTCATCTAGAATCCTTTGGGGATCAAACGCTTGTTGTCAGAGAATTGCCTGCATGGATGGAACAACTTGATGAAGTCGCATTCATCCGTGATATGATTGATGTATGGGAAAAAGATAAAGAAGTCAGTTTATTAAAATTTAGAAAACATGCAATCGCAACGATGGCATGTCATAGCTCCATTCGTTTTAACCGCGTGTTGACAATGGATGAAATGAGAAGAGTAATCGATGATTTGAAGAAGTGTGAACAACCATTCCATTGTCCACATGGAAGACCAACACTTATTTGTATTGAAGATCAAACATTGATTCATGATTTTGAAAGAGGATAAAAAAATGGAAAAAGTACTTGTGATTGCAGGACCTACGGGTGTTGGAAAAACCAAATTAAGTGTGATGCTTGCCAAAGCCTTCAACGGTGAAATCATCAGTGGGGATTCGATGCAAGTGTATAAAGAGATGAGCATCGGAACTGCAAAAGTAACAGAAGAAGAAAAAGAAGGCATCCCTCATTATATGGTCGACACCTTCCATTATAACGAAGACTACAATGTGAAAGTCTTCCAAGAGATGGCAAGAAACTATATGCATGAGATGAATGAGCGTCATGTCTTACCAATCATCTGTGGAGGAACTGGATTATATATTAAGTCTGTGATTTATGATTATCAATTCTTAGATCAAAAACAAGATGATGGCTTTGTGACATTCTTACAAAGTAGAAGCTTAGATGAATTATGGGGACTTTTAAAAGTGATTGACCCAAGTGTTTGTGAAACGATTCATCATAATAATAAACAACGTGTAGTCCGTGCTTTAAGCATGGCTCACGATGGTGAAAAGAAAAGTGATGTCATTGCAAGTCAAGAGCATCAACCCATCTATGATGCCTTCATCATTGGCTTGACCATGGATCGTGAACAACTCTATGAACGCATCAATTTAAGAGTCGATTTGATGATGCAAAATGGTTTGTTCGAAGAGATCAAAGCAATTGTTGATCAAGATGAAAACTGTTGGGATCTTCAAAGTTTCCAAGGAATTGGCTATAAAGAATGGAAGGATTATTTCCAGGGAAATGCAACCAAAGAAGAATGCGTAGAGAAAGTGAAAAAGAACTCTCGCAACTTTGCGAAACGACAATACACATGGTTTAAAAACCAAATGGATGTACACTGGTATGATGTCAGTGATGCAACTTATCATGAACAATTAAGAAAGGATTTAGAAGCATGGCTTGTGAAGTAGAAACACCATTACAACGAATGGAATTATTAATTGGCGAAGACAATGTCAAAGCTCTACAACAAAAATGCGTTATGGTTGTGGGTGTTGGAGGAGTTGGTTCTTATGCTGCAGAAGCACTCGCAAGAAGTGGTGTTGGTAAACTCATCTTAGTCGATGCCGATGTGGTGGCGATGAGCAACTTAAATCGACAACTACATGCAACGTATTTAACACTAGGAAAATCTAAGACACAGGTGATGAAAGAGCGCATTGAAACCTATCGTAAAGATTGCGAAGTTATCTGCAAAGATGTGTTTTATAGTGAAGAAGTGACCGACGATTTATTCGCAGAACCCGTTGACTTCGTCGTGGATGCCATCGATACGATGACATCAAAACTAGCACTCATTCAATACTGTTTAAGTCATAAAATCCCATTTATTTCAAGTATGGGGATGGCCAATCGACTAGATCCAACCAAGATTGAAATTAGTGAATTGATGAAAACAAGTTATGATCCAGTTGCCAAAGTGATGCGCAACATGGTTCGTAAAAACAAAGTAAGAGGAAAAATCCCAGTCGTATGGTCAAGCGAACAACCGATTGTTCAAACAAGAATTATAAAAGAAGATGGAAAAACACGAAAAGAAAAGATGCCACCGGCAAGCTCTCCTTTTGTGCCATCTGCTGCAGGACTTGCGATTGCATCTTATGCAATGAAAAAATTACTAAATATTAAATAAAAACGGCACAACGCCGTTTTTTATTTACGATAATCTCGTTTACCAAAGATGATGGTACCAAGACGAATCATGTTGGATCCATGCTTGATTGCTAAAGGATAATCCTGACTCATGCCCATGGATAAGTATTTCATCTTGTCTTCACCATAGATGCGAACAAGCTTTTTAAATAAGAGGTGCATGCGCTCAAAGCAAGCTTCTGTATCCTTGTCATCCCCATCTAAAGGACCTACACACATCAATCCTTGAATATCAATATGTGAAAAATTTGCGCATTGCTTGATGAAAGACTCACACTCTTCCAAATAGATTCCTGTTTTATTCACTTCTCTTGAGATGTTGACTTCTACTAAACAAGGCATGACTTTATCAATCTTTGCACACTGTTTTTCAATCTCTTCTGCTAAACGAACACTATCTAGACTTTCAATCATATCCACCAAAGGAACAACATCTTTCACTTTGTTTCTTTGTAGATGACCAATCATATGCCAATGATAGTTTGGATCATATTTCTCTTTGATTTCTTGTACTCTATTTTCCCCAAATATACGAGCACCACATGCATAAGCTTCATCAATTTCTTCTTTTGTATGATTTTTACTAACTGCAATTAATTGTACATGGTTAGGTAAAGTGCTTGTAATTTCTTGGAATTTCTTTTGATTCATAATCGTATCACCTCAATGTTTCCTTGTTATTATAGCATAGCTTGTGAAAAGAGGATAAAAAATATTGGTTTCACACTTGTATTACAGTAGAGAATATAGGCTTTATATAGGGATTATGCTATAATAAAGAAGATTGATTAAGGAGTGTTTTACAATGAAAAAAGGACTATTTATTACTTTTGAAGGCAATGATGGTAGTGGGAAAACAACCATTTCTACGATTGTATATGAGAAATTAAAGGAAGCAGGATATCCTTGTATTTATACAAGAGAACCTGGTGGAATTGAAATTGCGGAACAAATTCGTCATGTGATTTTAGATCCTAACAATACAGCGATGGATGCCCGTTGTGAAGCTTTGCTTTATGCAGCTGCAAGAAGACAACATCTTGTTGAAAAAGTATTACCAGCCTTAGATGAAGGTAAACTTGTACTCTGCGATCGATTTATTGATAGCTCTTTAGCCTACCAAGGAGTTGCACGAGGAATTGGAATTGAAGATGTTTATCGCATCAATGAATTTGCGATTGAAGGCCATATGCCCGATGCAACGATCTTCCTTCGTGTTGATTTAGATACTGGCCTTGCTAGAATTAATTCTCGCGGAGCAAAAGATCGCTTAGACAATGAAAGCTTACACTTTCATAAACTTGTAGCGCAAGGATATGATACGGTATTAGATTTATACAAAGAACGTATGCATGTCATTGATGCCACAAAGGAAGTCGACCAGGTAGTAGAAGATACATTACAAGCTGTTCTGGAGATTATCAAGTCTTATGATTAAAGAACAATTACAAAGTCAACAACCGATTGTCTATCAAACGTTGTACCATGCACTAAGACAACATAAATTAGCACATGCATATTTATTTTCAGGCCCACAAGGAACTATGAAAAAAGAAGCGGCTTATTTTCTTGCACAAAGTATTATCTGTAAGGGTGATGACTTTGCTTGTGAACAATGCGAAACATGCAAGCGCATCTTAGCAAATGAATATGCCGATATGAAATACATTGATGGAAGTGAAACATCTATTAAAAAAGATGATATCTTAAACCTTCAAAAAGAATTTAATAAAACAGGTTTAGAACAAGCAGGGAAAAAGATTTATATTTTAAATCATGCAGAGAATGCAACACCAGATGCGCTAAATTCATTGTTAAAATTCTTAGAAGAACCAACCAATGATATGACTGCTATTTTAATTGTTGACCAACTTGATCGCGTGTTACCAACGATTGTATCAAGATGTCAAATCATCCCATTTCGAGCACTTGGATTTAACAGTTGTTATCAGGATGTCAAAGACGAATTAGATGCTCTTGATGCCTATCTTTTATCGATGATGCTTCATCAAAAAGAAGGTATTTTAGAAGCAAGTGCAAGTGAAGACTATCAACATGCACGTTATGTGTTTAAAGAGATGTTAGAGCGTTTTATGAAATCGAGTGAAGACGCATTATTGTTTTTACAACTAGAAGGATTTCCAGCAAAGCAAAAAAAATATGGAAAGCAAAGCTTACAATACGTGTTAGATATGCTATATATCTTTTTTAAAGAATGTATGAAACAGACAACAGATTGCAAAGATGAATGGTACTTAAAACAAATGCAAACGATGCTTACAAAACAAGTAAACATTGTCGCATTGTTACAAATTATTATGCATGCGAAGGATTTGCTGTTACGATCTGTCAATATATCTATGCTGATTGATCAGCTATTATATGAGATGAAAGAGGTGACACAATGAGTCAGAATAAACCAGCTCCTGTAAAAGAACATAAACCAGGTGCAAAACATCCACATCATGAAAAACATAAACAACATGATCATAAGGATGAAAAGAGAGAAGAAGCACAAAATCATAATAAACATGATCATCATAAAAATGAAGAAAAGAAAGAACAACGTACGTATAAATATATCGCGTTCATTTCTTTTAAAGAATCAAAGAAAGTATATACCTTCGGTTGTGATGAAGACATCTATCATGTTGGTGATGATGTCGTAGTTGAAACAATTCGTGGACAAGAATTAGGAAAAGTCGTAAGAGAAAGTGAAGCCTTTATTCCAAACGGAATGGAGATTAAACCAATTCTTCGTAAAGCAACGGAAAAAGATTTAAAACAATCTAAAGCAAACGTAGAAAAAGCAAAGAAAGCAATGGAAATCTGTAATGAATGCATTGCACGACTAGGCTTAGATATGAACTTAATCGAAGCAGAATATACACTTGATTGTTCAAAGATCATCTTTGTCTATGTAGCCGATGAGCGTGTGGACTTTAGAGAGTTGTTAAAAGAATTAGCAAGCATCTTTAAATGCCGCATTGAACTTCGTCAAATTGGTCCTCGTAACAAAGCGAAGATCATCGGAGGACTTGGTATGTGTGGAATGGAAACATGCTGCTCTCGTTTCTTAAATGACTTCGATGTGGTATCCATCAACATGGCGAAAAACCAATTACTTGCTTTAAATATTCAAAAGTTAAGTGGGCAATGTGGTAAGTTGATGTGTTGCTTAAAATTCGAAGATCAACAATACAAAAAATTACGTGAAGGCTTACCTAAAATCAATAGTCAAATTGAATACAAAGGAAGTCGCTATCGTATCACAAGTATGAACGTCTTATTACAACAAGTGAAGATTGAAAATAAAGAAGACGTACAGTTCTTAGACTTTAAAGAACTATGGCCAGACATTGATTTTAAAGATCGGTAGGTGAATAGTATGATTCGACAAAAAAGCTTTGAGAATGATAAACCAGCTTTATATTTAGTTGCGACACCCATTGGAAATTTAGAAGAATTTAGCCCACGTGCGATTTCTGTGTTAGAATCCGTTGATGTCATTGCAGCCGAAGATACAAGAAATACATTGAAACTATTAAGTCACTTTGGTATTCATACACGCTTGATTTCGCATCATCAACACAATGAACAACAAAGCGCAAAAGGCTTAATTGAACTACTAAACCAAGGACAATCCATCGCCGTGGTATCGGATGCTGGATATCCATTGATTTCTGATCCAGGAAGTGTGGTTGCCAAAATGGTCATTGAAGAAGGCTATAGCGTTATTCCTGTATCAGGAAGTAATGCGATGTTGAATGCTTTAGTATGCAGTGGTTTAGATACCCAACACTTCTTATTCTATGGCTTTCTAAAAGCAAGTGAAAAAGAACGTATCAAAGAGTTACATGATTTAAAATACTATCCATTCACCGTTGTCTTCTATGAAGCACCACACCGCATCAAAAAGATGCTAACAAGCTGCTTAGAAGTATTAGGTAATCGTAACATGTGCTTAGCACGCGAACTAACAAAAAAACATGAAGAATTCATTCATGGTACCATCGAAGAAGTCTTAACTATCGTCGATGATCTAAAAGGGGAAATGGTTGTTATCATCGAAGGAAACAAAGATGATCGAGATCCAAACTTAGATCAAGCAGCCCCATTAGTACATGAACAAATCAACATGTATATCAATGATGGATATTCTACCAATGAAGCAATTAAAAAAGTAGCCAAAGAACGTGGATTATCAAAGAATGATTTATACAAAGAATATCATGGATTAAGCTAGGAGAAATCTTAGCTTTTTTTATATTAGGTGAATAAGATTTTAAATTAATATAATTCAAATGATGTGTAATAGTAAAAGTAATAAAAAAATTAATATTAAAAAGAAACCTTGAAATATAGATGAAAGGAGATTAAAGGATTATTATGAATTAAATTTATATCAAAATAGAGAATATATGAAAGAGTATTTATTATATATTTATCTTATGATTGCTAAAATAACTATTAACAACAAAACATTTTATGGAATTAAAGAGATGTATGGAAGAGATTTAAATGAAATTACGAATGATGAATTATTTATAGCTGTTATATCAATGTGTCATTATAATCTAACTGATTTTAAAATTTTTAAACAATCATTAATTTACAATTATAAAATATCATATTCCAAAATATGCGAAATATTGGATAAAATTTGATATTACTATAACACTATTTTTTATTAATAAAAGTAATAAAATAAGCATAGGATATAGGAATTTGCTAATTATAGACTATAAAATCTAGGGTTAAATTCAGGTATACTATAAAGTATATCTTTTTTTTATCGCTGTAGTACTTATGGTTAAGTTTTCTATTTTTTATAAAATATTTAGAAATAATCATGTGCTTTTTATAGTCAAAAAGTGTTAAGTCTGTTAGTATATGTATGGGAATAGTAATATCACAGTTGTGCCAGCAACTAAAAAATCTTAGCTCGTGATAGAAGAGGGTAAACGGTCTACACCGCATCTCGATGTCAGAACAGGCATCATGGTTGAAAGACAACTAAAAAACTGGTTTATTAATTCAATGAAGGCCTTATTTAAGTTAAGGCCCTTTTTAATAGGATTAAAAATATCATGGACAAAATAAATAATAAATCAAATTTAAAAAAAGAAAAAATCTCAATTGAAAACAGAAAAAAAGATATAGAACAATTAAAAAAATGTGCAGAATTTTAGAAAGAAAATTTATTAGCGAAAATATTTTTATTAGTATATGATGATGGGAAATATGTAGAAATTAGTTTCAAAGAGTCAGATTTTAAACATTTAACAGGTATGTCATCAGATTTATCTGCTAAATATTTTTATAAAAAATGCATTGGGATTAAGAAAAAAATAAAAAATTCTATATAATGCCAAATGAAATATACACATCAGACAAACATCCTAGAGCATTAGCTCAAAAAAAATTAGATGTTTTTTGTGAACTAATGAAAACTTTTACGGGGCAATCTTTTTTATTGCACAAAATAAAAACAGATAGTCATTTGTTTGAAATAGGAGTTGCTGATTTGAAATTAACTTTGTTATGTGAATACTGTACAGAAAACTATCATTTCCTAACAGCATCAAGCCTAAGGAGTAGTAATTACTTAAAAAAGGCTGATGAGTGGAAAAAAATAGACTATGTTTTTGTAAAGAGAAATCCTTATGAAAAATATAATGAGTTACTATTCCCTAAAAAAATTGATTATTCATATTTTAATAAAAATAGTAGATTAAGTGAAATGATAGAATTCAATTAGAAGCGGTATACCAAAAAGTATATATTTTTTATATATGAAAAAAGAGTACCGCAGTACTCTTAGTCTTGTAATCCTTCAAACTGTAAACGATAGTAAGAAGCATAGATTCCATTTTTCTTTAATAACTCTTCATGTGTTCCACGTTCTGGTTGACCATTGTTTGAGATGACGATGATCTCGTCAGCATTGCGAATGGTCGATAGACGATGGGCAATCGTAATACAAGTACGATTTTTTGTCAGAGCTTCTAAACTTTTCTGCACATGGCGCTCACTCTCATTATCTAAAGCACTTGTAGCTTCATCTAAGATTAAAATTTTAGGGTCTTTTAAGAACACACGTGCAATGGAAATACGTTGCTTTTGGCCACCAGATAAACGTGTTCCACGCTCTTGTACAAAGGTGTTATAACCATCTGGTAAGGACATGATAAACTCATGAATGTTTGCGCATTTCGCTGCTGCAACGATTTCTTCATCGCTTGCATTTGGTTTTCCATAAGCGATATTTTCACGAATGGTACCATTGAATAAGTATACATCTTGTTGGACAATACCAATGGCTTTACGTAAACTATCTAGCGTTAAAGAGCGAATGTCTTTGCCATCAATCTTAATGCTTCCACTAGAGACATCATAAAAGCGAGGAAGTAGGGAACATAGGGTTGTCTTTCCACCACCACTTGGACCAACAAGGGCTATGGATTTTCCTGCCTCAATATGTAGGTTGATATGATTTAATACAGGCTCATTTTCTTTATATGAAAAACTAACATCTTCATAATCAATAATGCCTTGCACCTGTGTTAATTCTTGAGCATCCTTCGCATTTTCAATGCTTGGTTTTGTTTCCATAACTTCTAAGAAACGCTTAAAGCCGGAATAACCTTTTTGAAACATCTCCGTGAATTCAATTAAAACTTGAATCGGAGCAATGAAAATATTGATGTATAAGGCATATGTCGCAAGTGCGATTGGATCTAGTGTTCCTTGGGCGATGAAGTATCCACCAAAGACTAAAATAGTAATAAACAATAAACCTTCAAAGAAATTATTACCAGAATGGAAAGCTCCCATACGATGATAATTGTTTTCTTTTGACTTTAGAAATTGAAGATTACTGGATGCGAATTTTTCTTTTTCAATGTCTTCATTCGCAAAGGATTTCACAACACGAATACCTGCAAGGCTATCTTGAAGACTTGCATTAATGCCTGCAATCTTTTTACGATTGTCTAAGAATGTCGCATGCATCTTGCGGTTTTGACTATAACTAAAGACTAGCATACAAGTTGTCACAGCCATTAGGATTAAGGTTAAAGGAACATGAATATACAGTAGTAAAAAGAAGGAGCCAAAAATCTTTAATAAAGAAATAAAAATGTTTTCTGGACCATGGTGGGCAAACTCACTAATATCAAATAAGTCAGATACTAATTTACTCATCATCTCTCCTGTATTATTTTTATCATAATAAGAAAATGAAAGACGTTCATACTGATTAAATAAATCTTGTCGCATATCACTTTCCATACGAGCACCCATAATATGTCCCTGACAAGTGACATAGAAACGGGCAAGGGAGCGTATGACATACATAATGAATAAACCAAGCGCAAGCCAAAGTAAACCAGATAAGATTTGTTCTTTGCTTGTCTTATAGAATGTATGGTTCAAATAATTCAGTATTTGAGGGAAAGCTAAGTCAATCATACTGATGATAAACGCACAAACCATATCAAAGAAAAAGACACGTTTATAAGGCTTATAATAAGAAATAAAATGTTTCATAACATGCATCGTAATTCCTCCTAAAAAAAACACTTGTCTATTATAAAAAAATACGATTTAGAGTACAACTAGAATGCGACAAAAAAGTGATAAAAATAGAGCATGTCCTATGATTTTTTAGGAATATACGTTATAATGATTAAAGACATTAAAAAAGTAGAGGTAATTATTATGAGTTATATTGCGTACATCATTGTGTTTGCCGTTATGGCAATTGTCCTATTCTTTGTATTAAAAAAACAAGGTTCTGTAGGACGTTTAAACAAAGCACTTAACAACAAAGATTATGAAACAGTCATCAGTTATTGTGAAAAAGATTCTTATAAAAAAGCAGTTGGAACATTCAACTGTGAATTATATCGCTTAAAAGCAATCTATTTCAGCAAAGGTGATGCAGCTGTATTAAAAGAATTACTTGTGGCATTAAAGAAAGATTATACACAAGATCAAAAGAAACAATTGCTTGATATCTATTATCATATTTTCTTACAAAAAGAAAATCGTGAATACTGTGATACCTTAATGGAAGTGATTGACACGATTGAAGATGATAACTTCAAGAAATGTCAAAAATGGTCTTATGACATCATGTTTAATCACTGCACAGACTATATTGAAGAAATGGATTTAGCAATTGAAAACAAACAATATGAAGGATTTGACCTAGGTGTTGTAGCCTATATGATTGGTCTTTCTTATTACTACAAAGAAAGTTATGAAAGTGCTCGTTCTTATTTCTATACATGCATTTCTTGCTTTAGACCACATGATTTATATGTTGATTTGGCAAAGAAATACGTCAATGAATTAAGTGAAAAAATCGGTGATCAATTAACTATCTAATAAAAAATATCCCATCTAGTTTTTATTCTAGATGGGATTTCTTTTCTTATGAAATGACAAGGATTCTTGTCATTGACGTTTTTCTTTCTGATCGAATAATTTTCGTCTTTGTGTGGAACTTCTAAATAATCGTTTTAATTCTTCAGCATCATTGGTTTCTAATGTTTCTTTTAGATGATTTAACGTTGAGACAAAATCATTAATTTCGCGAATTAAATTATCTTTGTTCAAAAAGAACAATTCACTCCAAAGGGTTTCGTTGATTTTGGCAATTCTTGTCAAATCACGGAAACTATCACCAGTATAAGCGACAAGATTTGGATCATCATTCGCATTCATCAATGACACCGCAATGGCATGCGTTAATTGAGAAACATATCCAATCATTTCATCATGCTTCTCAATGCTCAAAATAGAAATATTTGCGAATTCTAAAAGAGATGCAATCTCTTTGATGGTTTCAATTGCTTTATAAGTATTTTTATCTGTTGGAGTAATGATGAAGTTGGCAATCTTAAAGATGGATTCATCGGCATATTGAACTCCACTGACTTCTTTTCCTGCCATTGGATGGGATGCACAAAATTCCACATCATCACGCAAGATTGCTTGTACTTCTTTCACAATGCAACCTTTGACACCACTCACATCACTCATCAAAGCACCAGATTTCATATCCTGTTGGTGTTCTTTGATCCAGTTGATCATGGTTGTAGGATATAAGGCAGAAATGATGATATCAGCATCTGGTAATAAGGTAGAAGAATCACTGCTTCCACGTTTGATGAATTGATGATCAATGGCATATTGTAGGCTTTCTTCATTGATATCAATCGCATCGACATGATAGCCTTTTTGACTCAGTGCTTTGGCATAACTGCCACCCATTAAGCCAAGTCCAACAATTAAAAATTTGGTATCTTTACTAATCATAAACATTCCACCTTTCCATTGATCAATGCAAGGTCTTCAAAGAAATTTGGATAACTCTTGTTGATGGCTTGTGCATCTTTAATGATGGTTTCTTGTTGTCCACAAAGACTTGCGACACTTAAAGCCATGACGATACGATGATCATTATGTCCATACAATGCTTCCTTGCATGCATAAGATGTAGAAGGCGAGATGTAAATATCATCTTGTGTAGAATGAATGTCTAAGCCAAATTTTCTAAGTTCTTCTTCCATGGCAGCAATGCGATCACTTTCTTTAATACGTAAGCGACCAGCATGATAGATGTGAGTATTTCCTAGGGAATACATCGCTAGAATACATAAGATAGGACCTAAGTCTGGACAATTAGCTAAGTCGATATCCTGCGCTTGTAAGCAACTCTTATGCACTGTATAACCAAATGGTAATTCCTCAATGTTAGCACCAAAGGATGTTAAGATATCTAAGATTTGCTTATCTCCTTGTTTCGACTGTGGATCTACACCATAGATGGTAAGAGTGGAAGAAATGGCTGCAAGAACAGCAAAGAAAGCAAACTGTGAAAAGTCACCCTCTACTCGATAATCGCATGGTTGATAGTGTTGATTCCCTTGAATTTTAAAGGTTAAATCATCTTGTTGTTCAATATGAATACCATAACGCTCTAACATCTGAATGGTTAAAGCAACATAAGAACTAGATTCAAATGGAGGCTCGATATGAATGATGCTATCTTCGTTTAATAAAGGTAGCGTAAATAGTAAACCAGTGATAAATTGTGAAGAAACATTGCCAGGAATAGTAAATGTATCTGCATGTAATGCTTCTTTAATTTCTACATGATTATCATCTTGTAGAAAGGATAACTGTTGGTGTTCAAAGATATCTTTATATAAGGTCAAAGGACGTTGTAACAATCGTTTTGATCCTGTAAAGGTAATAGGTTGATTGCATAGAGAAAACAAGGGAATCAAGAAACGAAGAGTAGAACCCGATTCATTACAAAAAATCTCTGTTTTAGTTGGCTCTTGAAAAGAAGTGATTCCCTTGATGATTAGAGTATCTTCTTGTTTTGTGATGGTTGCACCAAGTGCTTGCATGCAATCGATGGTTGCAAGGATATCTTGGGAATAAGCAACGTTTGAAATCGTGCTTGTGCCTTTGGCTAAAGAAGCAGCGATGATGGCACGATGGGCCATGGATTTACTTGGGGGAATGGTGATGGTACCATGGCAAGTCGATGGATATAGATAAGCGTCCATTATAAATCCCTCCCTAAGACATGGGCAATCTTTCTTGCTTTTGTCATTAATGTTTTAAAATGTTCTGGTTTTAAAGACTGTGCACCATCACTCCATGCACAATCTGGATGATCATGAACTTCAATCATCAATCCATCACAACCAGCCGCAACTGCTGCAAGGGAAGCGGATTCGACTAATTCCCAGTCTCCAGTCGCATGGCTTGGATCAATGATGATGGGTAAGTGGGTTTTCTTTTTAATGATTGGAACCACACTTAAATCTAGCGTATTTCTTGTATATTTCTCAAAGGTGCGAATTCCACGCTCACAAAGAATCACATTTGGATTTCCTTCCGCAAGAATATATTCTGCACTCATGATCCATTCTTCAATCGTATTGGCAAGTCCACGCTTCAATAAGATTGGTTTCTGTGTTTTTCCAACGGCTTTTAATAAGTCAAAGTTTTGCATGTTTCTTGCACCGATTTGAATCACATCGACATGTTCGACAAACTCATCAAGTTTATCAATGCTCATCAATTCCGAAACAATCGGAAGACCTGTTTCTGCCTTGGCTTTTTCTAAGGCAAGAATGCCTTTTGTGCCCATACCTTGAAATGCATAAGGAGAAGTTCTTGGTTTATAAGCACCACCACGAAGGAAGGATGCACCTGCATCTTTCACTTGTTTCGCAATGCGGACGACCATCTCTTCACCCTCCACGCTACATGGACCGGCAATGACAGCAATCTTTGAATGGCCACCAATGGGAATGCCACAAACATCGACGATTGTATCTTCTGGATGAAACTTGCGACTTGCTTTTTTATAAGGAGAGGATACCAACACAACATTTTCTACGTGAGTATTCGCTTCAATCCTTGAAGGGTCAAGACTAGAGGTATCACCAATGACACCAAAGACATGATAATTTTCACCAATGCTATCGTGAATGGTAAAACCACGATCCACAAATTGCTTCATGAATGCTTGAATATCTTCTTTACTCGTTGTTTTTTTCATTGTAATAATCATGTTGTCTCCTCCTAAAGCTGATTATTTTCGCATGGATAAAGTGGCTTCACGCTCCATTAAGAAGTCTAGGATGCCAATGGCTAAAATGCTATCAACAACAATACGAGCACGATGGATGATGGCAGGATCATGACGTCCTTCAATTTGTAAGTCCATCGCCTCATGTGTATCTTTATCAATGCTTTGTTGTTTCTTAAAGATGGATGGGGTAGGTTTTATGACACAGCGTAATACAATTGGCATGCCATTACTAATACCACCATTGATGCCTCCATTATGATTGGTTTTTGTTTTCACACCATGATCATAAAGAATGGCATCGTTTGCTTCGCTACCATAATAGTTCGCAAAGTCAAATCCCAATCCAAATTCTACACCTTTTACGGCAGGAATGCTAAATAATAGATGACTTAATTTACTTTCGATGGAGTCAAAGAAGGGTTCTCCAATTCCTGCAGGAACATGAAGAATGCAACTTTCTAAGATTCCACCAACACTATCCTTATTTTTTGCGCACTCTTCAATATGGGCAATCATATCTTCTTTACGCTTGTCATCTAATACCGCAAAGTCCATGTTTGATAATGCTTGTACTTGTTGTTCTAATTCGTCTTCATCACTCGCAAAAGGGATGTCACAAATACCATGTAAGGTTTGAATGTGGGTAGCAATCTTGATGCCTTTTTGATTTAACACCTGCATCGCAATCGCACCCGCTGCAACTAGTGGTGCTGTTAAGCGCCCACTGAAATGTCCACCACCACGATAGTCTTGATAGCCTTCATATTTCACATCGGCCGTATAGTCTGCATGGGAAGGACGCAAGATATTTTTTGTCTTTGAATAGTCTTTGCTATGCTGTTTGTTATTCTCAATGAGGATGGTCAATGGAGTACCTGTTGTATAGCCATTAAAATAACCACTGACGATTTGTACTTCATCATCTTCATGACGCTGTGTTGATATTTTTCCTTTTGCTTTTCGCTTATTCATCATCTTGCGCATAAACTCTAAATCAAGCTTGATGCCTGCTTGTAAGCCATCGATGACCACACCAATGGCAGTCCCATGACTTTCTCCAAATAGCGTGATGGTGAATTGATTTCCAAATGTATTTTTCATATGCTTATCCTCTTAGCAAATCTTTGATTTCATCAAATTTCATCGGTCTAATTTGAGCATGACCTAATTGTTCTACATAGACTACATCAATGACATCCCCATGCGTTTTTTTATCATTGCGCAAATAAGCAAACACTTCTTCCACATCAAAGGATACGTGCTTTTTAAGATGCATCTTATCATAGATGACTTCTAATCGTTTACGAAGTTCAGGCGTTGTGAAATATAGCATTCCTAAAGCAACACATTCTCCATGATAGTATTGCGATAGCTGATAATAGCTTTCAATCGCATGGCCAATCGTATGACCAAAGTTTAAGATCTTTCTAAGATTTTGTTCTTTTTCATCTTTTTCAACCACATCTTTTTTCACACATAATGCACGATAAATAATGGTTGGCAATGCTTGTTTGATATCTTCTTGTTCAAATAGTTTGAAGAGTTCTTCATCATAAATCATCCCTGCTTTTAAGGCTTCGACTAAGCCATTATAGAAATGTCGTGTAGGCAATGTTTTTAAGGTATGAAAATCAATGAAGACAGCCTTTGGTTGATAGAAGGCACCAATGATGTTTTTTACACCATCTAAGTTGATGGCAACTTTTCCACCGATGCTTGAATCAATCTGCGATAAGGTTGTCGTTGGAATTTGAATAAAGTCAATGCCACGCATATAACTTGCTGCAACATAACCCGATAAGTCACCAACAACACCTCCACCAACGGCAACGACTACGTCTTTTCTAGTAAAATGATGATCTAGTAAAAAACGACACAAGTCTTGAAAACAAGCAAAGCTTTTTGCTTCTTCACCAGGAGTGACTTGGTAAATATAACCCTCTTTTGCTTGATCCTTAATACAAGTTGCATATTCTAATGGAATATTTTGATCAGTGACGATCAAGACTTTACGATTTAAATCAATATAGTCTTGTATATGATATAAAATTCCTTCTTCGATATAGATTGGATAACTATTTTCTTTTAAATCTACCACTAATTTCATTGTATCAAACCCTTTCTAATAAACAAAAAAAGCATCAAATATAAGTAGATGCTTTTTTATAAAATCGTTATAAAGAAACAAAAAATAACCATGACAAATGGCTTTATAACGACATTAACGATAATAGTAAAATCCCTTATTTTTCATAAGATCACTCCAATTTCTTATATCATAATATAATTGATTTTAAAATGCAAGCAATAACCCGTCCTTTATGAAAACGCTATAAATTATTTTCTGAAAACAGTATTCATTCTATTTTTATTAGTGTATAATAAGTAAGAATGATGGATGAGGTGAAGACAATGGTCAATCTTGATGAAGCGCGTAAAGCAATCAATGAAATCGATGAAGAAATGGTCAAATTGTTTGAGAAACGCATGCAATGCGTAGAACAAGTCATCGCTTATAAACAAGCACATGGTCTTGCGGTGTTAGATCAATCAAGAGAGAAACAAGTCATCGAAAAGAATAAACAATTCTTACAAGCAAAACAATATGAAGAAAGTTATATTTCTTTCATGGAGAGCATGATGGCAATCTCAAGAGCTTATCAACAACAAGTGATCAATGTGGATCGTATTGGCTATCAAGGAATTAAGGGAGCCTTCTCTTATTTCGCAACCAAGAAGATCTTTGATCATCATCAATATCAAAACTATCCAAGTTTTAAAGCATTGATTGAAGCGGTTGAAAAACAAGAAGTGCGCTATGGCGTCATCCCATTTGAAAATTCATATTCTGGTGAAATAGGTGAAGTCATTGATTTATTGATGGCACATGATGTGTATATTCAAGATATCTATGATTTAAAGATTTCACAAAATCTGTTAGGTGTAAAAGGTGCGAAGCTAGAAGATATTCAAAGTGTGTATTCGAAAGATCAAGCACTTGAACAATCACAACTATTCTTAAAAGGACGTGGTTGGGAACTCGTTTCCTATCCAAATACGGCGATGGCAGCCGAATACATCGCACGTACAAATGATAAGACAAAAGCAGCCATTGCTGCCAAAGAAAATGCCGACGTGTATGGGTTAGATATTTTAGCAGAAGATATTAACACAAGTGCACAAAATACCACACGCTTTATTGTTGTTTCAAAACAACTTAAAGAAGAAGGCAATCGTTTTGTCTTAGCATTTATCACGCACCATAAAGCAGGTGCACTAGCGAGTGCGATGAATATCATTGCGCAAGCAGGCTTTAATATGCAAAGCATTAAATCAAGACCGATCAAGACAAGACCATGGGATTATTATTTCTATGTAGAAATCGATGGTTGTCTAAAAGATGAAAAGGTAAAAGCATTACTGTTGCAGTTACAGCAAGTATGTGAACAAGTGAAACTACTTGGCTGTTATAATAGTGAAAAAGAAAGAAGGGACTAATATGCGTTTTGTGAAACAAAAGGCAAATACAACACCAATTGAAGATACGGTGTTTGCGATTGTAAAGAAGGCAAAAGCCGCAAAAGCTTTAGTAGGAGAGGACAACGTCGTTGATGCAACGATTGGCTCATTATATGATGAAGAAGGAAAAATTGTTGCTTTAGATAGTGTATTTACACCATACAACAACATTCAAAAAGAAGTCAAAGCAGCTTATGCACAAAGCTTTGTTGGGAATGAATCATTCCGTAATCAAGTATACAATTGGGTTTGCGAAGATAAGATTACAAACCTTGCACACAGTGTGATTGCAACTCCTGGAGGAACGGGAGCTATTTCCATCACATTAGAAGAAATGTTAGATACCAATGAAACGGTCGTCATTCCAGAAATTGCATGGGGAAGTTATCGCTTGATGGCAACGATGGATGGCTTAAACGTTGCAACCTATTCTTTATTTGATGGTGATCATTTCAATCTTACAAACTTTAAAGAAGTCTGCTCAAAGGTGATGGCAGAACAAAAGAAATTATTAGTTATCATCAATGACCCATGTCATAATCCAACTGGATATTCTTTAACAGGTGAGGAATGGCAAGAAGTCGTTGCATTCTTAAACGAATGTGGAGAGCAAGGACCAGTTATCTTATTAAATGACATTGCTTATATGGACTATTCTTATAACTTACCAAATAGTCGTAATTACTTACAAGCATTTAACAAGTTCACAGACAATGTGCTTGCGATTGTGGCATTTAGCTGTAGTAAAGCTTTAACATCTTATGGTTTACGTTGTGGAGCTGCACTCATTCTTGCACAAAGTCAAGACACTGTAAGAAACGTTGAAATTGTTTTAGAAAAAGCAGCACGTGCAAATTGGAGTAACATTCCAAATGCCGCAATGGAAAACTTCACATATGTCACAACAACAAACAAAGAAGCGTATATGAAAGAAAAAGATTACTACGTGAATTTATTAAAACAACGTAGTGATATCTTCACAAGTGAAGCTGAAGCAGTTGGCTTAGAGCACTATCCATACAAAGAAGGATTCTTTGTCACAGTAAAAATCGAAGACAACGCACTACGTGATCGTTATCACGACGAATTGATGAACAATCATATCTATACTGTAAAAGTAAATAAGGGTATTCGTGTTGCCGTATGTAGCCTTAGTTCAAACAAATGTAAAGGCCTTGCGAAACGCATGAAAGACATCTTATCAACGTTATAGGAAAAAGAGGAGTTCTTCAAGGAACTTCTTTTTTTAAAACATTGTGACTTTTTAGAAATTATTCAAAAAAAAGGAAGATTTCTAGTATGATTATATAGGTATAAAAATACAAGCTATTTTTATATACAGGTAGAGGTAAAACTCTATGGGTGTATCGTTATTCATGGGAAGAATACGGAGAGAAAAAAACATGCAAGCATTTTAAGAAATGTGTTGCACGCGGGGAATCTTTTTGATGATCAAAAGGGTTAAAACACAAGGAAACAAAGTAGGCAGAGGGTAACTTCTGCCTATTTTGTTATCTAGAGTATAAAATTAAAAGAAAGACAGCGCGCAAGAAGTTTATAAAATCAAAAGATAAGTTTGTAAAAAGGCATAAAACCTACATAAAACACAGTAAAAAGCGAGTAAATGGGCGTTAAACCTTTTTTTTACATATGTTTTTTGTTAAAATAGAACCGGAGGTATTTTTATGAAATCTGCGATAGTTTTAGCTGCTGGTAAAGGAACCAGAATGAAATCTTCGCTATGTAAAGTCATGCATCCGGTTTTAAACAAACCTATGATTGGACATATCGTTTCAGTATTAAAAGCTGCACAAGTCGATCGCATTGTTGTCGTTGTTGGACATGGTGCTGAAAGTGTAAAAGAGTATTTGAAAGATGGAGTAGAATACGCACTACAAGAACCGCAACTTGGAACAGGGCATGCTGTTATGCAAGCCAATGCTCTTGAAAACGAAGACGGAGATACGATTGTATTATGTGGAGATGGACCTTGTATTCAAAAGGAAACCATTTTAAAAGCTTTTGAGGCAAATCAAGATCATGCCTGTACCGTATTAACAAGTGTATTACCATCAGGTGGTAATTATGGACGTATCGTTCGTAATGAAGCTGGTATGGTTGAAAAGATTGTTGAAGCAAAAGATTGTAGTATCGACGAATTTAAAATTAATGAAATCAATACTGGAATTTTCTGTTTTAAAACGAAAAAATTATTTGAAGGATTAAAAGAAATCACAACAAATAATGCACAGAATGAATATTATTTAACTGACCTTGTAGAAATCTTTAATCGCAAGAATGAAGCAGTCAATGCTTTGATCGTCGACGATGCAGATGAAACAATGGGAGTAAATGATCGTATTGATCTAGCCAAAGCAAATGCATGGTTAAAACGTCATATTAACCATGAACATATGTTAAATGGAGTAACTTTATTCGATCCTGAAAATACATACATCGATCGTGATGTTGTCATCGGAAATGATACAGTTATTTATCCAAATGTATATTTGCAAGGAAATACGAAAATCGGTAACAACGTTACAATCTTGCCAGGTACTGTGTTAATCAATGCGGTAATTGAAGATGGTGCAATGATTGATAGTAGCAAGATTGAAGATAGTAAGATTGGAAAAGATACAACAATTGGACCAATGTCTCATATTAGAAATAATACAGAAGTTGGCTCTCATTGCCGTATTGGTAACTTTGTCGAATTGAAAAATTCGAAATTTGGAAACAACAGTAAATGTGCACATTTAACATATATTGGTGATAGCGACGTCGGAGAAAATGTAAACTTCGGCTGTGGTGTTGTCACTGTGAACTACGATGGAAAAAATAAATATCGTACAGTTGTGAAAGATGGCGCATTTATTGGTAGCAACTGCAACTTAATTGCCCCTGTGACAATTGGAGAAAACGCATTGCTTGCTGCAGGTTCAACAATCACTGCTTCTGTTGAAGACGGTGATATGGGAATCGCTCGTTCTAGACAATCCATTAAAAAAGGATATGGAACAGAATATAAAAACAAATAGGAAAGGGTAGATTAGAATGGAAAACAAAACAATAGTAATCGCATTATCATCAAGTGTTGGATTAGCAAAAGAAATTTGTGCTCAATTAAACATGCCTCTTGGACAGTGTGACGTTAAACACTTCTCAGATGGTGAAATCATGGTTGAATTAGGAGAATCTGTACGTGGTAAAAACGTTTATATCGTACAATCTACAAATACACCAGTTTCAAGCAACATCATGGAAGTATTAATTGCAATCGATGCTTGTAAACGTGCAAGTGCAAACCACATTACAGCAGTAATGCCTTATTTTGGATATGCTCGTCAAGATCGTAAAGCAAAACCAAGACAACCAATTACTTCTAAATTAATCGCTGACTTATTAGAAAAAGCAGGAGCTAACCGTGTAATCACTATGGAATTACATGCAACTCAAATTCAAGGATTCTTCGATATCCCTGCTGATGACATCTCAGCAATTCCTATTATCGGAAAATATTTCAAAGAATTAAACTTAAAAGACGTTGTTGTTGTATCTCCAGACCACGGTGGAACAACTCGTGCTCGTCGTTTAGCTGAAATCTTACATGCTCCACTTGCAATCATCGACAAACGTCGTCCAAAACCAAACGTAGCAGAAGCTATGAACTTAATTGGTGACGTAAATGGTAAAGTTGCAATCATGGTTGATGACATGGTTGATACAGCTGGTACATTAGTAGCTGGAATCAGCATGTTATATGATAAAGGTGCTACAGCTGTTTACGCTTCATGTGTACACGGTATCTTAAGTGGACCTGCTATCGAACGTTTAAAAAATGCTAACTTAGCTGGATTCATCTGTACAAACACAATTGCTCAAGATGAAAAAGCTCCATTATATCCAGAAATGAAAGTATTATCTGTTGGTCCAGTTTTAGCTGACGTTATCTCAGCTATGGAATCTAACACTCCAGTTAGCCCTATCGTTTCTAAATACGCAGAATAATAAAAATACATAAAAACATCCTTCGGGATGTTTTTTTGTGCATCAAGTAGATAAAATAAAAAAACACGTCATGCGTGTTTTTATTATGCTTCAAAAATAGTTTTAATAAAGGAAGCAGGTCCTCTTTGATATAAGTAAACAATGCCTTGTTCTTTTAATTCATGATAGACATCATCAAAGAAGAACATACCAGCAACACTTGGATATTGTTTCCAGAAGTCACTCTTTAAAATCGTCTTCATGATTTGTTGTTGGATGGCTTTGTTATCAACATCATATGCTTGTGCTAGAAAGCCGAAAGCTTGTTCCTTGTGTGCTTCATATGCATCGGTATAGAACTTATACTGCTTGCAATCTTCATTCCATGATAACCAATTAGCTAAACCATGGATAAAGGTCATAGAATCTAACCATTCCTGGAAGTTTGTTGGTTTGCTTGGATAACGTTCTTGAATCATTATTTTTGTCACTTCACTCATAATATGATTTTGTAGGATGTAGACCATCTGTGAAATGATTTGGGTAAAGTTGGCAACTAGGTGTAAGTCTAAGATTAAATAATACTGATCGTCTTCTTTTGCCATGCGTGAATAGGATGCTGTTTCACCTACGATGGGAAGAATGGTAATACGATTTAAACAATCAATTTGATCCGCAAATAAGGCATGCCACAAAGTAGGATTAAACACAGGGAATTGATCGACGATTGTTTGTAGTTGTTTCTTTAATTCAACAACGACATCTTTTCGTTTTGGATCCGGTGTTTGATAGACTTGTGCAATCGTTTGAATATCTGTTTCTTCTAATGTGCCATGAATAAAAGCATCAATATAGGTTGTATTTAAGTTCATAGTGTTACTCCTTTGTACATCTTCTATATGATACTACAATCATGCAAAAGAAACAAAAATAAATCAAAGAACTCTTCAGTGAAATAAAAAAAGATCTTAGCTTATCTAAGATAGTCTAAGATCATGTTCTGTTTTTTTCTCCTTCTTCAATTAAAAAATCATAAAATTCACGAAATGAAATTAAGTCATTAGTTTGAATAACTCTATTTTCTAATCTTTGAAAGAAGTCGGTTGTTAAAACACATTGAGGTTTTTTCTTTGTATATTTTAGATGATTGTATAACATGACATCATGGAAATAATGAAAATGAAATTTTGATATAGAACAAACTTCATCACTCGGTTTCAACATCAATTTTGGATTGTATTTATCAACGTTATAGAAATTCCAGTATTTATAAATATCTGCACTAGGTTCCACGTAGCTAGGAAAATATCCTTGTGCCCCTAAAAGCCAAGTTTCCAAACATCGATTACATACAAAAATTTTAATTTCAAAATCTAAATCATCGATGGAGTACTTTTCTTGAATTTTATTCCATACAATCGTTTTGCGATGATCGCCAGTAATATCTTCAGCATCTAAAATAATAATTAATTTATCAATACAATGATAATTTTGAATGGTATCAATTGTAGCATATAAGGCCTTTGTTACTAATTGGGTAATTCCTTGACCACTTTGCATGACATAGTTGTTATTTTTAACTTCAGTAATATCTGTAACTCTAGTACAATTGAAATTACAATATTCTAGCCATTTAGGTAATATTTTAATGAATGATTTTTCGTCTTCCAACAAAAAATAATAATTCATTAAATCTTTCCTTCGTATTCCCAGCGGTTGATTAAATTAAAATAGGAATCATGTTGGCTATTTCCAATTCCATATTCATCGCTATCATAATTCTTAACTGTACTTACATCTCGTTCAATGATTTTCCAGTTTTCTTTTGAGATTTGATTTATGATTTTAGGATGATGACTTGTGATAATAAACTGCAAATCGTTTCTCTCGGTAAGCATCATTTCAGCTAAGATATCAATGCAATTAACTCCTAAACCATTTTCGAATTCATCAATTAATACAATAGAATTTTGTGGCATCGTCACTAATTCAACAAAATAATAAATCGTTTTAAGCATACCATTTGAAATGTCATGTTGATATAGTTCTTTTCCATAAACATTAATAGTAACCATAAAAACATTCATACTAGGTATTTCTTTGACATCAATATCTTCGATTTCCATAAATAATTCTTTAACATAATCAAAGAATTTCATATATAAGTTTTTAAAGTAATGTTTCATGATATATAGTTTCACAACAGTAGGTAGATGAGAGAAGAGTTGTAAATCTTGAGGATCATCGAATTGTGCTTTATTTTTTTCTTTTAAAAGATCGTTTACTTTTTTCTTTAGGTTATAGAAAGGTTCTCTTGCATAGAC